>OIZL01000216.1_pt1 | contig 49357 bp, 53 predicted proteins | sample 1588541 | NCBI WGS metagenome assembly OIZL01 (sample SAMN03283285) | human gut metagenome | biome: human-associated habitat; material: feces | host: Homo sapiens | place: Peru | collected 2012 | reverse complement strand
TATTACTATTATTGTTATTACTAGCACTATTAGTGATATTCCTTTTTTATCACTATACCCTTTTGTCTTCATTGTCTTTCTCCTCCTCTTATAAATTTTGATATTGTTTGTATATTTATATTATTCGTTATTGAATATTTATATATACATTCTAAATTATATATCAAAATTCAAGTGCTTGCAATAACTTTACTATAATTTTTTGTCGGATTTTTAAAATAACTTGCAAAAGGTAGACTATAACATAAGTGGTAAATAAAGATGAATAATTTTACCAAATTTATAATACTAGGATAACTGTACTTTTTTTATGCGGTTGCCATAATATTTTACTATTTTATATATTAAAAGTATTCGAAGAAAAGAAAAAACTTCAAATAGATACAAAGTATTGTTCCTATCTGAAGTTTTAATCATTTAATTATATATAATTTTATTTAATAATTTTACCCTCGATTTTTTTGGCTATTTCATAACTTAATCTTAATGCTATAAGACAAAGAAATATAAACACAAAAATACATATCACTCCTATAAATACATTTTTACATACTGAATATATTGTAACCATTAAAACTGCAGCAAATATATACATATAAATAAAATGAATATTTGGATTTGCAAGTATTATTTTAGTCCACTTATTGTTTTTTAAAACCTTAATTGGTTTTAAATATAAAGAAGAGTATATATTCTTAAAAATTATTAATATTAGTAATAAAATGCACGTAACCCAAGTTAAAACTGTATTTCCGAATACAAATAGACAGGCCAATGTAAATATTACTAAAATTAAATTCATAGAATAAATGGCATAACGTATCCGTAGAGCTTCTTTCCGATCATTTTCAAATAAATTTAAAAAATATGATTTAATTCTAGTCATTATAATTCCTCCTCATAATTAAATTATTAATATGATTTTTTTATATTAACTCTTATACTTAGATAATATCATACCCATTATTAATTGTCAATTTTATTCAAACATTAATCTATTTTTTTACATATAATTTAACATTCTATCTTTTTTCATGAAATGTTCTAGCTATAACATCCAATTGATGTTTTTTAGATAATTTAACAAAATTTACTGCATATCCTGAAACCCTTATTGTAAGTTGTGGATATTTTTCAGGATGTTCCATAGCATCAAGCAATACACTTCTATCAAATACATTTATGTTTATATGATGTCCTTCCTTTTCAAAATATGAGTCTAATAATATTTTTAATGTATCTTCTTTTTCTTCTTCAGTCTCACCTAGAACTGCAGGTACAAGAGAGAATGTATATGAAATACCATCTATACTATCTTCATATTCAAGTTTAGCAACTGAATTTAATGCTGCAATTATTCCCTTTGTTTCTCTATGATACATAGGATTTGCACCTGGGGCAAATGGTTCTCCTTTTTTTCTTCCATCTGGAGTTGTACCTGTTTTTTCACCATAAAGCACATTTGAAGTTATAGTTAAAATTGACATTGTTGGTTCGGCATTTCTATATGTTTTTTGTACTCTTAATTTTTCCATAAACATATGTTGAATTTTTAGTGCAATATCATCAACTCTATCATCATCATTTCCAAAGCATGGATATTCTCCTTCTGTTTTAAAATCAACAGCAATTCCTCTTTCATCATATATTGGTTTAACTTTACCATATTTTATAGCACTAAGTGAATCTGCTACAACAGAAAGTCCTGATACACCACAAGCCATTGTTCTATGTATATCTTTATCATGAAGAGCCATTTGAATTCTCTCATATGCATATTTATCATGCATGTAATGAATAATATTTAACGCATCTATATACACTTTAGCCACCCATTCAAATACTTCATCAAGTCTTTTCATTACTTCATCATAATCAAGATATTCAGATTTTATAGGTAAAATTTCTGGTCCTACTTGAGCACCACTAATTTCATCTTTACCACCATTTATTGCATAAAGTAATGATTTAGCCAAATTACATCTTGCTCCAAAAAATTGCATTTGCTTACCAATTCTCATAGCAGATACACAACAAGCTATTGCATAGTCATCTCCATGGTATTCACGCATTAAATCGTCATTTTCATATTGAATAGAACTTGTTTTTATTGAAACTTTTGAACAGAATTTTTTAAAGCCATCAGGTAATCTTTTTGACCAAAGTACTGTTAAATTTGGCTCAGGTGCTGGTCCTAAATTAAATAATGTATTTAGCATTCTAAATGAGTTTTTAGTAACTAAAGTTTCACCATTACAACTCATGCCGCCTATTGATTCTGTTACCCAGTTTGGATCTCCAGCAAATAATTCACTATATGCTTTAGTTCTCATAAACCTTACCATTCTTAATTTTATAACAAACTGGTCTATTAGCTCTTGAGCTTTCTTTTCATCAAGTATTCCTTCTTTTATATCTCTTTCAACGTATATATCTAAAAATGTTGATACTCTACCTAAGCTCATTGCTGCTCCATTTTGCTCTTTAATAGCTGCAAGATATGCAAAGTATGTCCATTGTATTGCCTCTTTAGCATCTGAAGCAGGAACAGATATATCATAACCGTATTTTAAAGCCATTTCTTTTAGTTCATTTAAAGCATGAAGTTGCTCTTCCATTTCTTCCCTTGTACGTATATTTTCTTCATCCATGACAACATTTTCTAATGCTTTTTTTTGTCTTTTTTTATCTTCAATTAAAAAGTCTACTCCATAAAGAGCCACTCTTCTATAATCTCCAATAATTCTTCCTCTACCGTATGCATCTGGAAGTCCTGTTATTATTCCATTTTTTCTACATCTTCTTATTTCAGGTGTATATGCATCAAAAACTCCTTGGTTATGTGTTTTTCTATAGTTAGTAAAAATTTCTTTTACTTCATCATCCATTTTATAGCCATATTCTTCCAAAGCAGTTGAGGCAGTTCTTACGCCTCCATTTGGCATCATTGCTCTTTTTAAAGGCTTGTCTGTTTGAAGACCTACAATTTTTTCTAAATCCTTGTCTACATAGCCTGCATCATGTGAAGTTATTGTTGAAATAATCTTTTCATCTGCATCTAGTACTCCACCATTTTCTGTTTCTTGCTTCATTAATGAAGCAACTTCATCCCATAACTTAGTTGTATTTTCTGTTGGTCCTTCTAGAAAGCTATCGTCACCCTCATATTTAGTATAATTTAGCTTGATAAATTCTGAAACATTTACATTTTCTTTCCAATTTCCATCTACAAAATCTCTCCATGCTTTATTTTCTTCCATTAATTTTCCTCCTTTATTTTCTTTGGTATTATATAATAATCTACAAAAAAATACAATATTTTTATAAAAGATTTTAGCAAAAAAATATGTGGGAGAAAAGACGTCTTTCTACGCCATTCTCCCACATATTTTTTTACAATTTTATATTTTAATTTATTAGAGATTTTGGTACTTCTATAACTGGACGAACACCAGCTGCCGCAAGACTAAAAGAACTACTCAAACCGTCCTCCAGGTCTTACACCGACCACAAGTGTTCTCACCATACACAGACCCCAACCAATACCTTGAATATGTACCAAATAAAAATGTTTGATAGCTTTTTTCTAATATCTTTGCTTCTTCATAAGTCATTAATCTTCCTGTTACTCCCAGAGCTTCCCCATATGCTTTTGCTTTTTTTATTACAGATTGGGTTTCTGTATCCGGTATTGGATATTTTTCTACATCATTTAAATTTGCTGGATATGTTATTCCTTCTATACTACTCCAATAATTAGTACTTGAAAAAACACATGAATTATATGCTCCTGTTTTATCTTGCCTAGTTCCATCTGATGTTAAATTATATTTTGATAATAATATTATATTATGAGTATCCGCAGATATTATTGTTCCTACCGTATCTCCTCCTAGTATATAGAATGGTTCTCCTTGATATGTAACCTCATCTTCTATTTTTAATATTCTTTCTTCTACTCCTAATTCTAATGCTAATTTTATTTCTTCACCTGTTAAGTTATCTGCTATATATTTTAATTCTCCATCTTTTACATTAAATTTTCCTTGATAATTAGTAGATGATGTTAAATCAGATAATTCTATAGGATCACCTGTTGTAGGGTCATTATAACTTGCTCCATTATTTTTAGCATAGTTACTTGCCTTTAATAACTCTAATTCTTCTTGCATTGCTTTCACATCATTTTTAAATCTTGCTTCTTTTGCATTTTCTATTGGATTGTTATTTGCAATTGATAAGATTACTGCTACTGCTAGTATTATAATAACGATTATTGTTATTACTAGTACTATTAGTGATATTCCTTTTTTATCACTAGCTCTTCCTTTTTTCATATATTTTGCCTCCTTTTAAATTTTGATTTTATTTTTTTGTATATTTATATTATTCCTTATCGAACATTTATATATACATTTTTAATTATATATCAAAATTTGAGTGCTTGCAATAACTTTACTATAATTTTTTGTCACATTTTTTAAAAATACTTGTATTGAGTAGACTATAACCGAATTTTAGTTATATAAAAGTGGATGTAATATAGTAAGAATAAATGCGATTATTTGCATACTCAGCTAATTTGACTTTTTATGTAAAATGTGCTATAATATGAGTATAGAAATAATTATTTAATTGGAGGGTCAATACCATGACAAAAGCAAAAAAATTTTCAAACAAAAAGAAAGATATAATCAAACGGAGAATGATTACTTTATTACCGATTATAATCTTATCTTCAATTCCTCTCTTTAAGTTAGTTAATATATTTTTATTACGTGTTGAATATTCTGAAGCTTTATTTGCTGGAAATAGAATACTTGCAGATACTATATTTAATGAGAGAATTTCGATGAATGGATTTTTATATAACTTACCTACATTTGGAAAAGCAATAGTATGTATAATATTATTTGCAATCTGGGCTAGTAGTTTATATATATTAATCTCTCCCATCGAAAGAAAAAGATCCTAGTTATTATCTAGGGTCTTTTCTATTTATATTTCATTTTCTTTTTCTTTTTGATTTTTTACCATATTAAAAACTGCCTCTTTAGGTTCTTCCATTTTTTTATTAATTAGCTTATCTGCTTTTTCTACTATATCAGGTACTAAATCAATTAACTTATCTAATGGATTTGTTCCTCCTAAAGTCATAAGTTTAGTTGTTCCGTCTTTTACAACTAAGAAAGCCATTGGAGATATATGTACTCCTGCTCCACTACCACCACCAAAAGGTAATTTAGCATTTTCAGAGAATTTATTTAACTTATTTGTATTAAATTCACTTCCTCCTGCAGCAAAACCAAAACATACTTTAGATACTGGTATTATCATAGTACCATCTGATGCTACAATCATATCTCCTACTATTGTATTGACATCAATCATATTTTCAAGCGAAGTCATAGCTGTCATCATTAAATTTTCTATTGGATGTTCTCCCTGTGCCATTTTTCTTTACCACCTTTCTAAATTTAAAGAATACTTTAATAATTACAATAATAGTATTTACAAGTTTAAATCTAATTATACTATCAATTTTTATATTAAACATTTTATTTGAAATAAAAGTCAAATAACTAGTATCTTCTAAATTTATTTTATTTATATTTTTGGCAAAGTACATGTTAATCAAAGCATTAAGTATTGAAATAGCATACACATTTGTAAGTATATTTTTAAAATTTATTCCTAAGTTTAAATGCATTTTTTCAAAATATATACTATCTGAAAATTTTTTTAAATCTTTTTTAGTTAATAATGCATCATTCATTTTCTGAAAATTTAAAAATTCTAATATTAGTTTATATATTATATCAAAGATAACTTTACCAGTTATTTTTTTTGAAGACTTAGCTTTTTGTACATTTTTAGCATTAATATTTGCTACTTTTATATAATACAATATATATACTGAAATGTTATTTAAGGTATTTAAATCCTCTTCTTTTTCCTTTTTATCAAAATCTGTATTTAACTCATACGTGATTTTTAATCTCATAGGAATAAATAACACACATAAAATTAATAGAGATAAAAATATAATAATATATGTCCAAATCACAATATTCACCTAAAAATATTATTTGCAAAATAAAAAATAATACTCATAATTTATTTTTTTACTCAATAAATGTTGTTTTTTTACAAAAATTAATATATAATACATCATATAGTGTTATATTTTAACAGAGGTGAAACATGGAAAGTGTAAAAAATAATTATAATGACAAAGAAAAACTTATAGCTATATTACCAAAGGAGTTAAAAAATGAAATACTAAATACTCCTCTGGAACTAGCTTTTGATAAATCTGTAGATTTAAATACAAGAATAGAATTTTTACTTCCATTTCTTGGATTTCCTACTAGCTTAAATGGATACAACTATGCAAAGGAAGCTATTTTAATGGTATGTGAGGATGAAAAGAAACTAAAAAAAATGACTTCAATATTATACAAAGAAATAGCTGAAAAATATGATTCTAGTGCTACAAGAGTTGAAAGGTCAATAAGGAATGCTACTGAAATATGTTTTTCAAGGATGGATCCTATATTAAAAAAATGGTTATTTGGCTCAACAGTAGGATACCAAAATGGAAAATGCAGTAACTCAGAATTTATAGCTAGAATTTCTAGACTTTTAACCAAAATTTAGTAAAAAATATATAAACTTAAGGGAATGTTATAACTATAATCATTATAACATTCCCTTTAAAATTATATTATATTATATTATACTTTGTTTTATTTTTAGAATTTAATATTAAATATTCTAAGTGCATTTATTATTGTTATAAGTGCTACACCTACATCTGCAAATATTGCAAACCACATAGGTACAGTAAATAATATACTACATACTAAAAATATTACTTTAATACTTAAAGCAAATATAATATTTTGTTTTACTATCTTTTTAGTTTTTCTTGAAATCTTTAATATATCTGCAACTTTAGATGGTTCATCACTCATTATTGCAATATCTGATGTTTCAATTGCAATATCTGCTCCTTTTCCCATAGATATACCTATATCTGCCATTGCAAGTACTGGTGCATCATTTATTCCATCGCCTACAAATGCTACTTTTTTTTCTTGGTTATTTTTAAGATTTTCTAAAATATCTGATTTATCTTTTGGTAAAAGTTTTGAATGTACTTTTTCTATTCCAAGTTTTTTAGCTACTTCATTTGCAATAAAATTTTCATCTCCTGTTAGCATTACAACATCTTTTACTCCATTTTTTTGTAAATCTTTCACTAAGTTTAGTGCATCTTCTTTAATAACATCAGATAACACAATATATCCTTCAAAATTATTATCTACACTTAAATATACTATTGTTCCTACTTCTTTTTTTCTTTCTAGATCAAGCCCGTTTTCTTCCATCAAGGTATAATTTCCAACTATTATTTCTTTTCCATTTAAATTAGCTTTTATGCCTTTTCCGGCTATTTCTTCATGTGATATAATGTCATTTTCATCTATCTTTTTGTTATAATAATCTAAAATAGACTTAGCTATATAATGATTAGAATAATACTCGCATTTAGCTATATATTCTACTACTTCATCTTTACTTAAATTTCCCACACTTTCCACTTTAGTTACTTCAAAAACACCTTTAGTAAGTGTTCCTGTTTTATCAAAAACTACAGTGTCAACTAATGTCATGTTATCTAGATAATTACTTCCCTTTACTAATATTCCTTTTTTAGAACATGCACCTATTCCTACAAAGAAACTAAGTGGAACTGAAATTACAAGTGCACAAGGACATGAAATTACTAAAAATGTGAAAGCTTTATGCAAAGATTCAGAATATGTATAATTTGTTACAAGTGGTAAAAATGCTATTATTACAGCAATAAAAGTAACTATTGGAGTATAAACTTTTGCAAATTTGGTTATAAATTTCTCAGTAGTTGATTTTTTTTCATTTGCTTCTTCTATCATTTCAATTATTTTATAAACTGTCGAATTTTCATAAGTTTTTGATACTTCTACTTCAATTACTCCACCTATATTTATAGCGCCAGATAAAATTTCTTCATTTATATTTTTAGATACTGGCTTACTTTCACCTGTTAAAAATGACATATCAAGTTTGGCATTATCTGTTTTTAATACTCCATCTACCGGTATTTTTTCTCCAGTCTTTACAATTATTATATCTTTTATTTTTAATTCTTTAGTTTCAACTTTTTTTACTCCATCACTTGTTTTTAAGTTTGCAGTTTTTTCTCTAATATCAATTGTTTCAGTTATTTTTTTCTTTGAATTTTCTACTGCTTTATCTTGCAAAAATTCTCCAATTTTATATAGCAAAATAACAGCTATTGCTTCTTTATACTCAGAAATTGCAAATGCACCAAATGTAGCTACTACCATTAAAAAGTTTTCATCAAACATATCTTTTTTAAACAAATGTGAAATAGCCTTAAATACTATATCATAACCTATTAATATGTAACTAATTATATATAAAATTATTGTAGCGGTTTCATTTAAAGTATTTAAAAATATTGCAGCTATAAATATTATAGTTCCAAGTATAGTTAAAATAATGTTTGTTTTATTTATTTCTTCCTCTTCATGCTCATGATCACAACACTTACTCATACCTCTTCCTCCTTCACATGTTCTAATACAACATTTAAAATTTTTTCTACATGGTCATCATCTAAAGAATAATATACAGTCTTTCCTTCTTTTCTTGGTTTTACAAGACGAGAAGCCTTTAAAATTCTTAGTTGATGAGATACAGCAGATTGGCTCATATTAACTTTTTCTGCAATATGACATACACAAAGTTCATCTTGAATTAATGTATATAATATTTTTATTCTAGAACTATCAGAAAAAACTTTAAAAGTATCTGAAAGTTCAATAATCATATCTTCTTCTGGAATATTAATATTATTATTGCACTTATCACTATTCATTATACTCACCTCTAAAATATATATGAATGATTATTCATATGTTCATATGTTATCACAAAAAAATAAGCATGTCAAGAATTTATGACATACTTATTTTAAATTATTTTAAAGTTCGAATTGTGAGTTATATAATTTAGCATAGAAACCATTTTTATTCATAAGTTCTTCATGATTTCCGCTTTCAATTATATTACCCTCATTCATAACTAAAATCAAATCAGCATTTTTTATTGTAGATAATCTATGTGCAATTATGAAAGAAGTTTTTCCTTTGGTTAATTTATCCATTGCCACTTGAACAAGTTCTTCAGTTCTTGTATCTACGTTTGATGTTGCTTCATCTAGTATCAAAAATGGTGATTTATCAATCATTGCTCTTGCTATTGTTAATAACTGTCTTTGACCTGCTGAAACGCTATCATTTTCTGAAAGTACTGAATCATATCCATGTGGTAATGTACGTATAAAGTGATCTATTCCTACCTCTTTACATACTTCTTTCACTTCATCTATTGAAACATCTTCTCTGTTATATACAATATTTTCTTTTACTGTTCCTTCAAATAACCAAGTATCTTGAAGAACCATTGTAAATAAATCATGAATATTTTCACGAGTTAAATCTTTAGTTGAAACTCCATCTATTAATATATCTCCACTTTTTATATCATAAAACTTCATTAAAAGATTTACCATTGTTGTTTTTCCAGCACCAGTCGGACCAACTATAGCTATCTTTTGACCTGGCATTGCTGTAGCTGAAAAATCATTTATTGTAGGTTTGTCATTATCATCATATTGAAATACAACATCTTTAAACTCAATTTTTCCTTTTACATCTTCTTTATTTAGTTTTTTAGTTAAGTCTTTCTCATCTTTCATTTCTTCTTCATCAACAAATTCAAATACTCTTTCACTTGCAGCAGCTGTTGATTGAATTGAAGTCATGGCTTGAGCAATTTGAGCCATTGGTTGTGTAAATAACCTTACATATGTTATAAATGCAATAATTACTCCGAAAGAAATCATATCATTTTTAGCAAGTAAAGCACCTACTAGACATACTGCAACATATCCAAAGTTTCCTATAAAGTTCATCATTGGTTGCATAAGCCCTGATAAAAATTGGCTCTTTTCATTACTTACTCTTACTTTTTCATTTAAATCATCGAACTTTTTATCTGCATCGTCTTTAGCATTATATACTTTTACAACATTTAAACCTGAATATATTTCCTCAATATGACCATTTAATTTTCCTAATTCTTCTTGTCTTGCAGTAAAATATTTTTGAGATTTTTTTAATATAAATCCCATTCCTATAAATCCTACTAAACTAGAAAGTACTGCTGTAAAGGCTAAAATCCAGTTTGTATAAAACATCATAATCATAGAACCAATAAAAAGTGTTACACTACTAACTAAAGTAGCAAGTGATTGGTTCATTGATTGTGCTATTGTATCTACATCATTAGTAACCCTTGATAAAATATCACCTTTTGAATGCTTATCAAAATATTTAAGAGGTAACTTATTTATCTTTTTAGATATTCTAGATCTTAAATCTCTAGCAAAGTTATTTGCAACATCTGTCATACATATTGATTCAATATATGTAAATAATGCGCTTATAACATAGAGTGACACTAAAAATATTGTAAGTTTTTTTATAGTATCCAAATTCATTTTTGGTTCTATAACTTTTTTTACATTTTCAGGCATAGTATCTATTTTAGAGTAAAGTGTATTAACGTCAGTATCTTCTTTTAAATCAGACATTACATTTACTGTTTCATATAACTCATCGGTTGAAATTTTTACTCCATCTATTTCAACTTCAGTTAATAAAGCTTTCATTATACTTGCTGGTAAAGTATTTGTAGAATTTTTCTTTATTAAACTTATCTTATCTTCTTTTGAAACCAATATTTCCTCATAAGTGGTATCTTCAAATATATTCTTAAGTATGCTCTCTGGAAGTTCTGCCATTATGCCAGATATATTTTCTTTTAAATCGTTAGATTGTAGTTTTAACATACTCTCTTGAAATATCTTCTTATCCTCAAAAGAAATATCAGAGTTATTCATTATACTAATTATTTTTTCTTGAGAAAAGTTTACATCTAAAATCTCTGGGATTTTTTTAGATATATTTTCTTCATTTAAATCTTTTTTTATACTCTCTTGCAAAATTTCTAAATTATCTTTATTTACAACTAACCCTTTAGAAATTTCATCTGTTAGGTCAGATATTTTATTTGGTGCTGAAAGTGATAATATTGCCCCAAACATTGCAAGAATAAGTGATATAATTATGAATACCTTAAAAGGTTTTAATTCTTGTATAAGTCTTTTTGTTGCCTTTTTAAAATCTTTAGCTTTTTCAGCCACCCCCATTCCTTGAGGGCCACCTCCTGGCATTTTTCTAGGAGTTCTATGTCTTTTTTCTTCATCATTATGCATTTTCTAATTCCTCCTTTGATAGTTGAGATAAAGCAATTTGTTTGTATACTTCACAAGACTTAAGTAAATCTTTATGATTTCCTATTCCAACACATTTTCCATTTTCTAATACAATAATCTTATCTGCATTCATTATAGTACCTATTCTTTGTGCTACTATTAAACTTGTAGCATCTTTTGTATATGATTTCAGTTCCTTTCTAAGTACTGCATCAGTTTTGTAATCAAGTGCTGAAAAACTATCATCAAAAATATATATTTCTGGATCTTTAGCTATTGCTCTTGCTATTGCCAAACGTTGTTTTTGACCACCTGATACATTCGTACCGCCTTGTGCCATATGAGAGTTATACCCTTCATCCATTTTTTCAACAAATTCTTTTGCTTGAGCTACCTTAATTGCCTCTTTAACTTTTTCTAAAGAATAACTACCATTTGGCTTTTTACCATATGCAACATTTGAATATACAGTACCATTAAACATAACTGCTTTTTGTGGCACATAACCAATTTTGCTATGCAAAAATTCTTCTTTATATTCTTTTACATTAACTCCATCAATTAATACTTCCCCTTTTGTTGCATCATAAAATCTAGGTACTAAGTTTATTAGAGTAGACTTTCCACTTCCGGTAGAGCCAATAAATGCAACAGTTTCGCCTTTATTTGCTTTAAATGAAATATCTTCAAGTAAATACTCATCGGCATCTGGGTATTTAAAATATACGTGTTTGAATTCTACAGTTCCTTTTTCACCATTTTCTATATTAGTTACTTCTCCTTCTTTTATTGTTATATCTGTATCTAACACTTCATTTATACGTTTAGCTGAAACTTGTGCTCTAGGTAGCATCATAAATACAAAAGCTAAAAGCAAGAAAGACATTATAACCTGTATTGCATATGAAGAAAATACTACCATATCTCCAAATAATGATAATTTATCAGCCATCATTGTATCTTTAATAATGTATGCTCCTACAAAATATATTGCAAGTGTTAAAAAGTATAATACTAAGTACATAGTTGGTTGCATTATAGCGAATTTCTTTTGGTTAAATAATTGTAAATTTGTAAGATTATCATTTGCTTTTTCAAATTTTTCTTCTTGGTATTTTTCAGCATTAAATGCTCTTACTACACGTATTCCATTTAAGTTTTCACGAGTTACCCCATTTAATTTATCTATTAATTTCTGTACAATTTTAAATCTAGGAAGAACTATTACAATAAGCATAGCTATTACAGATAGTAATACTACAACTGCCACTGCAGTTATTGCACTCCACTGCCAACTCTTATTTAAAATTTTAGAAACAGCCCAAATTGCAGTTATTGGTGCTTTTATTAAAAGTTGAAGTCCCATTGCCATAAACATTTGAATATTTGTTATATCATTTGTGGTTCTTGTTATTAAACTACTAGTTGAAAATTGTTTTACCTCTTGCATAGCCAAATTTTCCACTTTAGTAAATATACTTTTTCTAACATTTTTAGAGAATATAGAAGAAAGCTTTGAAATTATATAGCCTGTTATAACAGCTGCAACTAAGCTTCCAAATGCACAAAGTAGCATATATCCTCCGTTTTTTAAGATTTCACCTATCTTTGCTCCTTCAGTTTTTACAAGTACAGTGATTTCTGACATATAATCGGGCATTTTTAATTCTAACCATACTTGAGCAAATATAAGTAAAAAAGATATAAATATAAATAAATAATCTCTTTTGTTTAGCTTTTTAAGTAATTTTAGCATTTTATCATCCTTTCTTTTTTTACATTTTCTTTCATTTTGGAAATGACACTTAAAAATACATTTAATTCCTCTTTAGATATTCCTTTTATTATATTTTCTTCAAGATTTAATATTCTTAATTTATTCTCTTCGAATACCCTTTTGGCACTTTCATTTAAATATATTTTCTTTAATCTTGTATCGTCATTACTAATTTTTCTTTTTATCAATTCATTTTTTTCCATAGTTTTTAATACACCAGATACTGTTGCCCTTTTTAGATTTAGTTTATTTTCTAAATCTTTCTGATACAAAAAGCCTTCTTTGCTTTTAAGTAGGCAGTGTATTATTTCGATTTGTGTAGGTGTAAGTACAGCAAATCTATCGACATTTCTTTCTTCACTAACCTTATTTCTAATAAGTTCATTAAATATACTTTTTTCTAAACTTTTTATTTCATTTATTACATGTATATCATTCATCATCTCACCTCGACTTTGTATGGTGCCTTACAATATTTTAATATTTATACTCTTCTTTGTCAATAAATATGCCATTTTTACACAAATTTTTCACAAAAATTCAAAGACAAGTCAAATCTTATATTTAAATTTAACTTGTCTTAGTTATATTTTACTTTTTAAACTATTATATCCTATGTGCTGTAATAATTGTATAACTATATCTATTTATTGTTATTATAATTTTACCAACTTCACAGTACCAATTTTTTCCTTTTATACATCTATTACAATTTTCATCTAAAATCTTCTCTTTACAAAATTCAACTACATCAATATCTCCTAAACTTAGATTTCTTCTAATCCTTTCAACTCCTAATTTTGTTGTATGAATTTTATCTATATTTTTTAATAATTCTTTATCCAAGTTTTAAATGCTCCTTTAATTTTAATTTTCTTTTTTTTTTACACCTAATATAACAGTATTAATTACAGGTATACTGGATATAACCTTGGTTAGTAAAGGCAATATAACTATTGTTCCAATTAATATTAATATATAATTTAATATAAATGGTAAATTTAAGTAATTCACAACTACAAAACCTACTACTACTACAACAGAATAATGAAGTACATAAAAAGCAAAGTTATTTTTTGTCATATAGTTAGTAAAATTATTGCTAAAATTCAAATACTTTTTAGAAAAGCCAAGGATTGCTATTATCATAACCCATAAATATATATTAGTAAATATGTTTTTTAGTACTGACATCTCTGCATAATTTTTTCCATAGTATTTTATTGTGTATGCTATGCCACATAAAATTGAAACTATTATTAAAGGCATAGAATACTTTGATAATTTTTCTATTAATTCTTCATTTGAAAATATATAATATCCTAGTAAAAACATAAAATTATATATTCCAAACCTATATATTTCAACAAGTGGCGTATTTAAAATATTTGCACTTCCCCACACAAGTAATGTAAATACCACAAGCATAATTGGTTTTATTTTTTTGGCACAATTTCCTATCTTATCTTTTCTATCAATCTTTCTAATTAAAACAAGTACTAAGGCTGCTATAAATAACACATGACCAAACCAAAGTGGACCTACTCCAATTAGAGAGTATACTATATATTTTACAAAACCTGGTATAGCATTACCGTTTCCAACAAATATATCGTTATAATAATTAGTTATCATTCCTGCTATCCAACCATAAGCAAATATTCCTACTATTGTTGGAAGTAATATTCTTTTTGCCCTATCTTTTATATACTCTTTATTAGACCTTTTCTCCAAAGAATATTTACTTGAAATACCTGCAACTACAAATAACAAACACATAAACCAAGGATATACAAATACTAAAAAAGCATCCGCCTCAGGTATTCCTTTAACATTTATATTAGATATAACCCCACTTGAATTAAATAAATATATTATATGATATATTATAACAAGTACAACTGTCATCCACCTTATATTATCTAAGTAATATTTTCTTTCATTCATAAATTACTCATCTCCTTTAGGAAAAATTTTATCCGATAAATCCTCTATTACATCAGACTTAACTAATGCTATTCCTTTTTTCTTATCGCATAACACAATAATAGAATCCCCTGGATTTATATCAAACATGTCTCTTGCCTCTTTAGGTATAACAATTTGCCCCTTTTCTCCTACTTTACAAATTCCAATGTATTTATCTTTTCTCATAATTACCTCCAATCTAAGTTATACTTTTCATACTTATTATACTATTATTACTATAAAAAAACAAGTAAACATACAAAAAAAATACCAATGCTTTAAAAACATTGATATTTCAACCATTTTTTTATGGTGGGCAGAGATGGATTCGAACCATCGTAGGCGTAAGCCAACAGATTTACAGTCTGCCTCCTTTAGCCACTCGGACATCTACCCATGTCCCAAAAATATATAAAAATGGTGGGCCTTCAGGGATTCGAACCCCGGACCATCCGGTTATGAGCCGGGTGCTCTGACCAACTGAGCTAAAGGCCCACTCATGTGGAACATTTATATTATAATTTATTTATTTTAAAAAGTCAATAGTTTTAGATAAAATTTGTTGATTTTGGCGAAAAAAGAATAGTAGTTTTATTACTATTCTTTTTTAAAAGGGTATATGAAAAAAGTTACATTCTAATTTTAATGCTTTTTTACCATAGCAATCTTCACATTTTCCAAGCCATGATACAAAATTACAAAAGATAATTGGTGATGATTTAACTATTAATGTAGTTGCTAATAGAAAAATTATTAGCAAAGTGCATATTATCTTTTTTTCTTTAATTATTTTTAATCTTAAAGTATTCATACTAATTACCTCTTTATTATTTATATATTTTAAGATAATTTATTTATGAATAATATTTATAAACTTTCTTTATTTTGTCTTTTTTTCTATTTCTTCGACTTTTATTTTTTGTTCATCTATTGAAGTCCAATGATCAATTCTTGGTACAAAATCATAGCCTTGCCTTTTCATTTCTTTTGATTCTTTTCTTTCTAATTCTAAATTTGACGATATATCTACTTTTTGCTTACTATTTTTTTCTTTATCCATAAAAAACACCTAAATATATTATTTACATCTTACCAAATAATATACTTTAGGTGTCTGTTTTTATTCTACTTCAAAGTTTTCTTCTTTAAGTTCACCATTTTCATTTTGAACTAAAATATTTATTCTTTTTTCTGCATTTTCAAGTTTTTCGCTACATTCCTTTGAAAGTTTCATTCCAGTTTCAAATTTTTTTATAGCATCTTCTAAATTTAAATCTCCTCTTTCTAAATCTGAGGCTATTTTTTCAAGTTCATTTAGACTTTCTTCAAAAGTTTTTTTATTTTCTTCAGACATTTTATCCTCCTAATTTACCATTACATTAATCTTACCATCATTTAAAATTATATTAAGTTTATCATCTTTTTTAACATCTTTAACACTTTTTATAACTTGTCTTTGTTCATTTTCAGCAACACAGTATCCTCTTGTTAACGTCTTAAGAGGGCTTAATGCATCTATTTTAGTTATAGCTTGTACCATCTTTGCTCTATACTTTTCTACTTTTAAATTCAAAGTATTATATCCGTCTTTTATATAACTATCAATAGTCATTCTATATTTATTTATCATATCAAGTGGTACTTTCTCAAGCTTTGATGCTTTTAATCTTTCAACATATTGTTTTCTTCTATCAATATAATTTTTTATAGCATTTAAATTTCTTTTTTTAGAAAGTACAATTTTATTTATGATATCAATATATCTTGGATACACAAGTTCTGCTGCAGCAGATGGCGTTGGAGCTCTTAAATCAGATACAAAATCACAAATTGTAAAATCAGTTTCATGACCTACTGCTGATACAATTGGAATTTTTGAAGCAAATATTTCTCTTGCTAAAGCTTCATCGTTAAAGCCAAATAAATCCTCAAATGAACCTCCGCCTCTAGCTATAATTATTACATCTACATTGTTAAGCTTATTAAAAGTTCTTATTCCATTTATTACAGTAGAACTTACATTTACACCTTGTACAGCAGCTGGATATACAAGCAAGTTAACTTTATCATATCTTCTTGTAGATACATTTATTATATCTCTTATTACTGCACCAGTTTTAGAAGTTATTACCCCAACTCTATTTGGCAAAAATGGTATTTTTTTCTTATACTCAGGTTTAAATAGCCCTTCTAATTCTAGCTTTTTCTTAAGTTGTTCATAGGCTAAATAAAGATCACCTAAGCCTTCTTTAGTCATTGTTCTACAATATATTTGATATGCTCCATCTCTTTCAAATACGCTAACTTGTCCTGTTATAACAACTTTCATTCCATCTTGTGGCTTAAATTTAACTAAAGATGCTGCAGACTTAAACATTACACATTTTATAGTAGAAGTATCATCTTTTAAAGTAAAATAAAAGTGACCTGTATAATGTGCTTTAAAGTTTGTTATTTCACCACTTACAGTAATGTTATTTAAAAAGTTGTCTTTATCAAATAACATTTTTACATACTTGTTTATTTGTGATACAGTATATACTTTATCCATTATTTATTTCCTTTCTCTATTACCTTTGCAATTACTCCATTTACAAATGATTTAGAATCAGGATTACCATACATTTTAGCTAGTTCGACTGCTTCATTAGCACTAACTTTTACTGGTATATCTTTCATATAATTTATTTCGCAAATTGCAAGTCTTAAGATTGCAAGATCAATTTTAGCTATTCTAGAAATTGACCAATTTTTAAGATTTTCAAGTATAATCTTATCAATATTTTCTAGATTAGTACATACTTTTTCAAATATATCTTGTATATATTCTTTTTCTTCTTCAGAATTATCATTTTCTAAATAACAGTATTCTAAAATTTCTTCTTTTTTGTCTTTCCCCATAAACTCTAATTGATAAACACACTTAAACGCATTATCTCTAGCTTTCTTTCTTCCCATAAAATAACTTTCTCCTATACTTATCTATCTATTTATCATCTTTTTTTTCTTGATAATAATACACATTATTATCTTTTTTAAATTTTATATTGCTCCATAAATCTCTGAAAAAATTTTCATTGTCTTGTAATTTTTTTCCTACAAATATTGCTAATGCAAGTAAAACTATTAATACAACAATTTTTGTTAAAAATTCAACTATACCAAGTGCATATAGCAGTACTACTATTGCAATACATATTATTACATATTTATTTTTTGCAACATAATCTAAAAAATCTTTCATAAACTATCACCTATCTTTTTTGAGGTTCAACATACACTCCTCTAATTTTTATATTAACCTCTTTTATATCAACAGTTGTTTGTTTTAATACACTTGCTTTTATATTTTCTTGCAATTTTGATGTAAGTGCTGGTACTACTGTATCAGGTAATATTGAAGTTATTACATTGGCTGATACCCCTTCTTCACTCATTACAACATCTACTTTAACATTTACAAGTTCTGCATAGCCTCTAGTTACACCAAGTATAATATTTTCAAATGTATCTCTTGTAATATATACAGTTCCTTTTTCACTTTTTATAGCTAGTCCACCTTTTTTTTCTTCACCGCTCTCAGCTGGTGCAAATACACCAATAAGGCCAAGTATTGCAAGTACTGCACCTATTACTACGCTATACATTTTGTTTGCTACAAGCCACATTTTCATACTTACAAACATTCCTGTAACATCTACTATACCAGTTGATACTAGTAATATACATACAGAAATAAGTATCATAATTAAAGAAAATACTATTAGTAAAAATTTTTCAAACCCCTTCATTTTTCATTTCCTCCTAAACTTTACATAGCCCAAACCAAAAATACGAGTTTGGGCTTATGTATACATATTTTTTATTCTTCTTCACTTTCAATTTTTGCTGTTTCTTTTTTATCAAAAGTTATTCCTTGTACATTGATATTTACAGCTACTACTTCTAAACCAGTCATGTTTTCAACAGCTGATTTAACTGCATTTTGTGCAGCCCATGCTATATCTGGAATTCTTACTCCATATGTAACATTAACAAATAAATCAATTGTTACTTTTTTACCATCTAAAGTTATTTTAACACCTTTAGAATATTTTTTGTTTCCACCTAAAATTTGGTTTATTCCATCTACAAATCCTAGTGTCATTCCTGCAATACCTTCTACTTCAGATGCTGCAAGTCCTGCAATTATACCAATTACATCCTCTGATATATTCAAGTTTGTTGCTATTTCAACATTTGTAGTATCTTCTACTTTAGCATCTACAACTTCTTCTTCAATTTTACTCTTACTCATAATAATTCCTCCTTTAAATATGTAATTATTATCTACATATTCTAGCCATATTATACCTCAACAAGTAGTAAAAGTCACGCTTTTTCTCAAAAATTTCACAAAGTACTTTATTTTTTCATTTTTGATTTATTCACATACTATTTTAGGGCCTATCTTTTTACCACCTATTAAATGAAAGTGTAAATGATGAACTACTTGTCCGCCATTTTCTCCTGTGTTGCATATTACTCTATATCCATCTTCACTTACTCCACATATTTTAGCTACTTCTTTTATTGCTAATTGAATTTTAGCAACATATTCTATATTTTCTTCATTTAATTCGTTATAACTTTTAATGTGAATTTTAGGAATAACTAAAACATGCACAGGTGCTACTGGATTTATATCTTTGAATGCTAAAACGTATTCATCTTCATATACTTTTGATGAAGGTACTTCACCTTTTACTATTTTACAAAATAAACAATCTTCCATAAAATCTTACTCCTTAATCTACAAACACCATTTTTATTCTTCTTACACCGCTAGATACAGCTTCTTCTTTTTTTATTTTTATGTGTTTCATTTGTGATGTATTAGTCACATGAGGTCCTCCACATATTTCCTTTGAAAAATCTCCAATAGTATACACTTTAACTTTTTCTCCATATTTACTATCAAATATTCCTCTTGCACCAGCTTTTCTTGCCTCATCTAAAGTCATTTCTTCACATGTAACTTCTAGACCTCTATCTATTTGTTCATTAATCATATTTTCTACTTTATCTAAAACATCTCTTTGAACTTTTTCTGGATTTGAAAAATCAAATCTTGCACGTTCAGCAGTTATATTTGAGCCTCTTTGCATTACATGATCCCCTAGAATTCTTTGTAATGATTCTAAAAGCAAATGTGTAGCAGTATGATATGCTGTAGTAATTTCACTATGATCAGCTAATCCACCTTTAAATACACCTTCTGCTCCTTGTCTAGATTTTTCTTGATGTTCTTCAAAACATTTTTTAAAGCCTTCCATATCAACTTTAAGTCCATTTTCTTCTGCAAGTTCTTTAGTTACCTCTGGAGGAAAGCCATATGTATCATAAAGTCTAAATAAATGCTGACCATCTATTATATCTTTATTTTCTTCTTTTAATTTATTTGCAATTTTATTAAATTCCTTTTCTCCACTTTTTAAAGTATTTGCAAATCTATTTTTTTCTTTATTTATTTCAAAAAGGATTTTTTCTTTATTTTCTTCTAATTCTGGGTACATTTCTTTAAGTGAATCTACAATTACTTCTAAAATATCAGTTATCTTATCCACATTATATTCAATTTTTCTTAAGTGCCTTATAGCTCTTCTTATAAGACGTCTTAATATATATCCTTGTCCTACATTACTTGGAACTACATCATCACATACTAAAAGTGCAGATGCTCTTAAATGGTCTGCTATAATTCTTAAAGATGAATCTTCTGGTAGTGCAGAATTTTTTCTTACAAATTCAATAATTGGAGCAAATAATTCTGTTTCAAATACATCGTTTTTACCTTGAAGTAAAAATATCATTCTTTCAAGTCCCATACCAGTATCAACATTTTTATTCTTTAAAGGTTCAAAAGTTCCATCTTCTTTTTTGTTATATTGCATAAATACGTTATTCCATATTTCAATATATTTTCCACAATCACAAGAAGGATTACACTCATCAGAACATTTTGGTGCACCAGTATCATAAAAAATTTCTGTATCCGGTCCACAAGGTCCTGTTTCTCCAGCAGGTCCCCACCAATTTTCTTTTTTTCCAAAGAAATATATTCTTTCTTCTGGTATACCACACTCTTTCCAAATGTTAGCTGTTTCTATATCTTTAGGAGAGTTTTCATCACCTTCAAAACATGTAACTGATATTTTTTCACTTGGAATACCTAAAACATCTGTAAGAAGTTCATAACTAAGTTTTATTGATTCTTCTTTAAAATAATCACCTAAAGACCAGTTTCCAAGCATTTCAAAAAATGTTAAATGTCTATTATCTCCTACTTCATCTATATCATCTGTTCTTAAGCACTTTTGAAAATCACAAAGTCTTTTTCCGAGCAGGATGTTTTTCACCGGCAAGATAAGGAACTAAAGGTTGCATACCAGCTGTTGTAAACAAAACAGTTGGATCATTTTCTGGAACTAATTTTGCACCAGATATAACCTCATGATTTTTTGATTTAAAAAATTCTAAATATTTATTTCTAAGTTCTATTGCTTTCATCTTTTTTCCTCCAAACTAAAATATTTTTTACTCTTGTTTATTATACCATTTTTTTGTAAATATGAAAAGCTATTTTTACGTATTTTTTTAAGTATTTTAAATTTAATCAAATAATATGCTATAACAAACAAGAACAAACAGAAAATAAAGTAACAATTATTGATTTTATGTTAAATTTATGCTAAAATAATTTATGTATTTATTAATAAGGAGATTGAATTTATATGTTACAAACTATAATAGGAAAAGCAAGAAAAGCTATTGATGATTACAATATGATTGATGATGGAGATAAAATTGCTATTGGACTTTCAGGAGGAAAAGATAGCCTAACACTTTTGCATGCACTATACTACTTAAGAAAATTTTATCCTAAAAAATTTGATATAATGGCTATCACTATTCATCCAGGTAGTGAAACCTTCAAAACAGATGAGCTTGAAAAATTATGCAAAAATTTAGGTGTTGAATATATTGTATATAATTCAAATATTGCTCAAGTAGTATTTGACATTAGAAAAGAAAAAAATCCTTGTTCTCTATGTGCAAATATGAGAAGAGGAATGTTAAACAGCATCGCAATTGAGCATGGTTGTAATAAAATTGCATTAGGCCATCACAGTGATGATGTAATGGAAACTTTACTTATGAGTATATTTTTAAATGGTAAAATTCATACATTTTCACCTGTAACTTACTTAAGCCGTAGTGATGTAAAAACTATTAGACCATTTATATATGTAAGTGAAAAAGAAACTCGTGCAGCTGCAAGAGAAAATAATTTTCCAGTAGTAGGTAAATGTTGCCAAAGAGATGGTTATACAAAAAGAGAATATATGAAAGATTTAATAAAAGACTTACAAAAGGATATTCCAAAAGTAAAATCTCACATTATGGGTGCTATAACTAGATCTGATATAGATGGATGGAAAAAAATAGATAAAAAAGAAAAAAATAATTAATTACATATATTTTAATATGCCAAAAGCAAAAAAGGCAGGAATATTAAATTCCCGCCTTTTTTTGCTTTTTATCTAAACAGTTCTCTTATATCATCCAGCCATTCTTGCAATCCTGAATAATCGTCTTCGGTATAGTCATCATAATAATAATCCATACGCTCATCCTGTCTTTCTTCTACGTAACCTTCATAGTATTCTCCGTTTTCATGTTCGTAATCCCATATAGAAGTCTCATAAATTTCTTCTATATACTCACTTACATATGAACAAGCAGCACATTGACCTTCACACTCAACATCTGAAAAAGCCTGTACCTCATTATCATTAACAAGTACAACATGAGAATAAATTGGATCTACAATAAGCTCATCATTTGAATAAAATAGTTTATCTCTTGGTACTATACCAGACTCACCATCAACATAAATATCAAGGCATGTTTGATCACCACACATACAAGAACCAATCAGATATACTTCTCCATTTTCTTCATTATAACTCAGTTCATTGAGATAATAATGATATCCTTCCTGGCAAAGTTTTTCTCTACATTCCTGACACTCATAGTTGTATATTCTTTTTAAATTATACCGTGCCCCACAAAAACATTCAAGATATCCTGCATGAGGATGCTCATTGTTCATATTTACAAAAGCATCATAATGATGTGTTTGATCTTCGTTTTCAGGACAATATCCGTCAGCATACACGCTTATAGAAAAAAGAATACTCGCCATAAAAAGCACTAAAAAACAGATCTTTTTCATATTAGTCCACCTCCCTTAATGGATACGCTGTTATAACTTCATGGTCTTCAAATACCATTTTAACATAATGCTCACCTTTTTTACCCACAGTATAACCTGCATCCAAGTAATAGTTAGTCCTGATACCATTTTCTTCGATTTTAACAATATCACCATAGAAATACACATCATCTAGCAAACTAAACAATTTTTTACCAGACACATTAAACAAAGTTTTTCCTGAGGCTGTTGAATTTGCCGCATGCTGTGAAACGTGTACCAATCTATTACCTTCCCTTGAACCTGCGCTATACGTAAGTCCAGCATAAGAAGTAACTTTTCCTTTATAAGCTTGATTAATTAAAAGTTCATTGTCATAGAAAACATCTGATATATGCAAATCACGACCTTCAGTAATCTTTTTTATAGAAAATAGAACACTATCTGCATAATCATCTTGATTTCTTAAAATGTTTTTTGCAGCTTCTGTAAGATTTTCTACTCCTTCTACCACAGCTTCCTTAGCAGCTTTAATGTATATACCTTCTATACTATCGTCAGAATGAGTTAAAAGAAGAGTTCCTGGTTTGTGGATAATTTTACCTTCAGTTGTTAATATACCAACATATGGTAAAAATGCTGCGCCGGAAAGCAACGCCTCTGCATGTCTTCCCTCAATTAAATAGCATAATGCATTAGCTGCATCAAATACATTACCCACTGCAGGTATCATACCAAACAAATCTAAAGAATAGTGATAATCTGCAGCAAAGTCCCGAACTGCATCTTGCTGTGCAGATGTTAAAGGAACAAGTCTACCATCGCTTAAATCAATCATTCTGCCATAAAAATCTGAATAATTGAAATTATCATCTGCAAATACATTGTTACAAATATCACAGTCTTCGTAATAACCTGTATTGTTTTTGTTTATGTGCTCATTTCCACATTCACATTTTTCAATTTTGTAATGGGGATGTTCTTTAAGTCTACCTGCATCAATGTCATATATACATATATGTCCATCTTCTTCGTCTTCACATACCTGAGGGGTGCACTTAAAACAGCTACTTACAAAACCGGTTTCATTGGAACAATACCCACTATCACATCTCGTACATTCATACATTGCATAATGAGGATGAGCACTTTCGTAACCCACACATACATAGTTGTGACCATTTCTACAGGGATTTGTACATATAGAACAATTACTATCAGAAGTAGTTTCAGTATTTGAACAGAAGCCATTACCACAACTACATCTCATAAGTGCATAGTGTGGATGCTCACTTTCATAGCCAACTATTTTGTAATTATGAGTATGAGTATTTTGATTTGTACTTGGGTTTTCCTTAGGTAAATCAGTTTTACCAGTATTGGAGTTTTGATTTTCTTTTCTTTCCTGCTCTTTAGGAACAAGATTAGTATTAGGTGGTGTATACTGCGGTTCCAGTACAGGTCTTGAAGTTTTTTCAACCTTACCACTATAAATATATCCGTCTCTTACTTTATACCAAATATTTCCATACTTATTCGATATTTCCTGAGTTACAGACATAATTTCATTTTTGTATGCATTACGTACTACGCCTGTACCATCATAGTATTCTTTACGTACTGTAGTATCTACTAAAACTATAATGTTAAAGTTTACATTTTTTGTTGTAACCTTTTTCTCATTAGATACTTTAGTAAAATTACCACTATATACATAACCTCCACTTACTTTGTACCATTTGTTACCATACTTGTTTTTAACCTCTCCAGTAACCGTTAACTTTTCTCCTTTTTTAACCTTCCTAACTACTTTACTGTCTTGTGAAGCTTCTTTTCTGATAGTAGTATCTTTATTTGCACTTACCTGATAGCTATTAAAAGCATAAACACAGGTAGGTTGCAAACCTATTTGTGGAATTGTCACAAATATTAATGACACTGCAATCAAAGCTGAGAATAACCGTTTAAACATAAAATCTCCTCCTACATTTAAATTTTTAAAAGTATTTTATAAACGCTTATACATTTGATTGTACCAAATTTCTAACCAAAAGTCAACTTTTATGTAATCTTTTTTTGAAATTATACTCAAGTATTATATATAACAAAGAAAATCGAGTAAAAAATTACTCGATTTTCTTTGTTCCTACCTTTTTTTATTATTTACTATTAATATTAGTACTTAATAATTTTATTATGTTAGGATGATGAGCTTGCTTTGCAAATAATATTCCCCATGATAGATCTACTCTTTCATCTTTCATTAAAACTTTAACTACCTCAATATACCCTTTCATAGAAGCAAAAATTAACGCCAAATTAACTACTGATTCAGATATATCTTTATTTTTTAAAAGCATATCAACTCCTTGAAAGAAGTCAGATGCAGCAGCAAAAATTAATGAATTTGCATTTATAATAATTATTCTTGTCCTACCATCTGAAAGTAATATTCTTACCACTTCTTTGTAATCTTTTTCTAAAGCCCATTTTATTAACAAATTATAATCAACAAATGAATTAAAATTTGTCATAAATTTTTGCATTATACTTATTACATCCTCTTTTTTCATTTTATCTAACTGTTCTACAAACTTAGTTGTATCAAAGCACCGATCAATAATATTGTAATAAGTATCCTCCAATTTCTTTTTCATTCTTTTTTCCTCCTTAAAATTATTATAGAGCTATCACTTCTATATAACATTACTTATATCATTTTTTTTATAGAAAGTCAAATATTTATATAAATAATTATCCACCGGCCATGCCGATGGACAATTATTATCACTATATTTTTTGAATATTATTAACATATTCATTTCTTAATCCTAAATTAGATGTAACTTTTGAATTCATTGTAATATATCCTAGTCCCCATGCTATTGTAACACCAACAAATACAACAAATAAAAAAATCATAACACCTAATATTGCATTTTGTTTTTTCTCTTTATTCATCATTCAACCTCCTTATTACAATTATTTATATTATAAAAATAATATAAATTTTTATTGCAAAAATGTATTCTCACATTCATATTACTTATATCACAAATAAAAATTTTAATCAAGTATATATATCGTTTTTTTCTATTTATAATTTATATATAGAAAGAATGCATAAAGTGAACATTGTTCAAAATTTATACATTCTTAATATATTACTACTTACCTATTTTATTTAAATGGTTCATTTTCCCACAATAGAGGTTCATAAACTGTACCAGTAAACCATACTTCGCCATTAGCTTTATCTCTAATTAAAAACATATATGGCTTATTAAATGTTAAATCTATTTCTTCAACTGGAACATGAAATAAATAATCAAAAGATCCACCAGCTCCAAGTCCTCCTGCTATTGTTGCAGCAGTAGCTTTTATTCCTTCTTGTGTAAATTCTATATTGGCTTTATGAAGAGCATTTCCAATATACAAATCTTTATCATCAGAAAATTCAGTAAGATTAGCTTTTCCTTTTTCAAATACATCTGTTATTCCTAACTTATTCAAATCATTTTTTAAGTTTAATTCATATTCAAATTTAAATTTAGGAATATATCCTGTTATCTTAGTTATAACACCTTTTTTAAAGTTTTCTAATTTTAATTCTTTTAAGTTTCCTATGATTTCATTTATATCTTTTTCATTAATATTTTCTACATATTTTTCTAAACTTTCATTAGTAGGCATTATTCCTACATATTGTAAAGTTGTTCCATTATATTCTTTTAAATCTTTAGCAAATACTTTAACCTTATCATCAGTGTATACTGAAAAATCTATTGATTTATTTACTTGTTTATAATTCTTTTTTATTTCAGACATATATCCTTCATATTTATTCTCTTCATTATAAAAAGCATTGTTATAATAATTTCCACCATAAAGATATTCATTTAATTTCTTTTCAATATTGGCATCTGATAAATCTCCTCCAAAAATATCATTAACCTCGCCATCAGATTGTGTTAGTCCTTTTGCCCATTTTCTATATTCTTCACTAACTTTCTTTACGATGTTTTCTTCGCCTAATTCTGAAACAATATCATAATTATTAAGTGAAGCTGCAATTTGCATAGTAGAAACATCTAAATTATTTTCACCAAATTTATTATTAGTCACATTAGTTGCTGTAAACCAAGAAAATTCTTCATGATCATAATGACACATAGGATACATTTCATCATTATATTTAAAGAATTGATTTTTCCATTCCATATCTATTCCAAGTGCATTTACAAGAAAGAAATTATCTTCACTTTTAATTTCTCCCAATAAATTATTAATCAAGTTAAAAGTTTTATCACTTATCCATTTGTTTATATTTTCAGGTGTAGTAAATGGATCATAATTAACCTCAGCATCATACTTTGATTTTAAAGCGTCAATATAACTTTGTTTTACATTATCTTTATAAGTATCTTTTACAAACAAAGCATTTGCAAATGACATATTATTACTAGAAGCATACTTGGCCACCTCTTTTGAAGGTTCTCCTATTACCTTACTTATTTGTAATTTAGATTCACCTGTAGCACCTTCTTTTAACATGTTTAATGCATACCTCATTGAAAGTGGACTATAAATTTTATTTTGTTTCCCATTTTCTAATTTTAAAAATGCATAATTAAAATTTGTAAGTTCTTTTAACTCCTTTGTTTCACTAGTAGAATTTTTATCAGTAGCTACCGTATCTACTTTATCTGTCACATATTTATTGTTTGATTTAATCCCAAAATATACAGCTAAAATACCTGCCACAATTGTTGTAACAATAAATATTACTATATATATTTTGTACCTTTTATGATTTTCCATATATATTCCCTCCTCCTATATTAATATATTAACATATATGTATAAAATTTTACAATATAAACAAAAAAATATTTTTACTTTTGCTTATAATTTGTTTACATATTTTTATAAAAAATTAAGATGATAACCAATGCTATCACCTTAACTAAAAATCATTATTTATTTCCATTTCTATTTCTAGATTCACGGGAACTTTCATCAAATCTCTTTTTATCGTCTTCATCCCAAATTGATTTTACCATTTTTGATATTTCTTCTTGAGTTTCATCACTTTTTTCTTCGTGTAACTCTTCCTCACTAAAATCTATATCATTATTTATTTCATCTTTCTTTTCTTGATCAAGAAGATTTTCATTTCCAATACCTGATAACAATTCTTCTTTTTCGGTTTCAGACTCTTCTAATAACAATTCATTATTTTCACTTAATTTTTCTCCATCTATGCTTTTAACTGTATTATTCATTTTTGCAAGCTCTTCATCTTTCTTTTTTACTACTTTATATAAATAAATGATTTGAACAAATTCTACAATTATAAACAAATACATAAGAAGCATTAATGAATTAGCTTTTGCTTTTCTCCATAAATCTTTAAATATATCTTTAAGCCAATTTTTTGTCTCATTCTCTGAATTTGCTCCTTCATCTTCTAAAGCTTGTGTTTCTTCACCAGTTTCTTTTATAAACTTAATAACATATTCTTTAGTTGAAGTTCCATCTTCAGATGTTACTTTTATAGTTACAGTATTTTCTCCGTCTACTAAATTTTCATTACCTATAATTTCAACTTTTGCATTTTCATTTGTAGGATAAGCATATATTTCTAATTTATCTCCACTTAATCTTACAGTTCCACCATCATACTCTAATACTTCATTTGAAAATTCTGGTGTAAGTATCATGTCTTTTATAATAAGGTTAGAAAGATATGAGTTAGCTTTTTCTGGATCAGCTGATTTATTTACTACTATTGTATACGTCCTCTTAGAACCATTTTGAGCTGTTACAGTTATTAAAACATTATTATCTCCATCTTTTAATTCAGTATTTCCAGACACATAAACTTTAGCTTTAGAGTCTTCTGGAACTGCTGTTACATTAATAGATGTAACCTTTTCACCAACACTTAAACTATAATTTAATTTGTTTCTATTAAAATCTGGAGTAAGTCCCTCTTCACTTACTTGTAAGCTCTTTAGGTAGTTATTTGAACTTTTAGTATTATTTGCATTACTGTTATTATTTTTAGTATTTGAAGCTACTGTATTGTTTGATTGATTATTATTGTTGCTGTTATTGTTATTATTATTGTTATTATTTATAACTTCTTTTTCTTTTACAGTTATAGATACTGATTTATTTACATCGCTTTCATCTTCCGAATTACTTAAGTTTGCTACTTTTCCGTTTGCTAATATTGATGATGAGCCTACTGCATTTGCCTTTACAGTGACTGTAATTTTATTATTTTCAATCCAATTTGAAGATACACTTACTATTGAAACAACTGATGGATTTGAGGAACTAATAGTTATATTACCAGCTACACCACCTCCATCAACAATAACAGTTGATGTTTCTCCTATATTCATGTTGGATTTAGTAGCATACATACTAACAGTTGCAGCATTTAAATTCAATACAAAAGTCATCATTATCACTATCAATAGTGAAGAAAATATTATTTTTTTTTGCATATTTACCTCTTCTTTCTTACTGAACAATATTTTCAGTTCCTAGAATCTTATTTTTAATTTTTACATAGTCACTTGGTGTTATACCATCTTTTTTATTTACATCTCCTGCTAATTTATAGACGCTATTCAAATTTTCGACTTTCAAGATACTATTTTTCACCTTTACATAATCACTTGGTGTTATATTTCCATCTCCATTGACATCACCATAAATTACAATAAAGTATGTTTCTATAACATCTTTTGTATCTTTAGTTAGTAAGTTGATTGTTGTCCCTGTTCCTACCAAATCGTCGTCTTTTATTTCACTGCCTTTACTATTAATTAAACTTAAACTAAATTTTTCGCTATTATATGATATTTTTGAGATAATATCTTTTGCTTTACTTCCTGGTTCTATTTTACTTACATAACTATTATTTTCATCTACTGTTAGCTTCTCTTTATCAAAGTTTAATAGTTCATCTTGTGGTACAGTAATAACTTTTACTTTCACAGTTACTTTCTTTCCTTGATCTTTAGTTGTATAAGTTATATTTGTTTCACCTTCATTTACTCCGACTATTTTTTTACCGTCTACTTTAACTATATTATCATTTTCACTTGTTATATCATAATCTTTATTAGAAGCATTATCTGGTTTTATTATTGGAACTATAGTACTTGATTTTCCTTTAACTAAAGTATATGTATCTTTTGACATAGAAATGCTTTCAACATTAACTAAAACTTTAACTTTGCATGTAACAGATGCATTTCCGTATTTAGCCTTTACTGTAATAGTTACTTCTCCACCCTTTTTAGCAGTCAAAGTTCCATTACTTACACTAACTATGCTATCATCACTACTAGACCATTCTACATCTTTGTTTATAACGTTATTTGGAGAAATTGTATATTCCAATTTATGTGTTTCATTTAGCTTCATACTTACTTCTTTTTCTTTTAAAGTTATAGAAGTTACAACCTGACCTTCTTTTATATAATCCCTAAATACATATCCTGTTGTTCCATCATCAAGTCTTACCATATCCCATTGAGACATAGTGCTCTTTTTAATTCTTGTCATTTGAGTTCCTGGTTTAAGTGTCGCTATAACAGCATATCCTGTACCGGCTCCTGAACGTACATTTAAATATGGTGTACAATCTTCAGCTACATACACTCTTGTATTATCATCTACATATTCTTGTACCGCTTGACCCGGATACACAGAGGCCATATCTGGCATATTATCATATACTGGCACATAAAAAGTAAATGCATTATTTAGAGTTCCTGATCTAACCAAACCGTCATATGCAATTTTTGCTTCGCTTGCTGGAGCAGATATATTACTCATATATTGCATTGATAAAATCATAGTTGCATTTCCAGGGTTTACAACATCAAATTTTTGGAAATAAACTGTATTTTGTCCATATTTTATGTAGTTGTTTTTCATCCAATCTACTCCACCAACAATTGCTTTTTCTGGAGTATTCCAACCTTTTTTACGTGCAAGTTCAAGTCCATACGAAACAGAATTTGTAGCATGATCATAAGCTCCAATGTTAAAGAAGTTATAATATCCTGAACTACCATTAATAGATTTGTTATTAATTATATTACAGCCTGTTTCTTGTCTTATTCTTGATACAATAAACATTGGTGAAACCCCTGTTGAATTTGCTGCATTTATTATGGTATCAGCATAATTAGTATCTTTCATTGGTGTATAGGTCATAGCTTCATTTACAGCTGTTTTTGTATCTGAGTTTATATTTTGGTCTACTACCCTAAATTGAAATATATCACGTTCGTTTAAAAAGTTTCTTGGATCCATTGTATAAGCTACTGCTTGTCTTGATGCAAGTACAAATCCTGCAGCGTTATAGCTTGAATCCCCTGCGGCTTCTGTTCTTTTCCAAGCATCTGAAAATGCAGAGTCCTGTACTCTTGAATAGGTTCCAGAAGATTCCGAATTTACAGCAGTATTCCAATCCAAATGGTTATATACAGCCTTTATTTGCCAGTTAGGATGAGACTTTCTTAAAGAATCTACAAATCCTTTATAGCTTGATGGAAAATCATCAGATATAGTACATTTAGCAGGCACGCTTACACCATTAGTTGTGTTAATATTCCATACATCTATCATATACATTGAAAATACCATTACAGGTATAGCAATACTTGTAAATATTCTTTTTAATTTTTTTATTCTACCATTCTCTTTTATCTTTTTGTTATAATTATTTTTCATACTTCCCTCTTTTTTACATACTAACTATACAAATTATATCATTAAATAATATTAAAGTAAATAATCTTAGCACTCTTTTTTAACATTTGTCATAATTTTGTAACAGTACTTGTAATAATTTAAAATATTTCCCATTTATTAACAAAAGCATAGCTTTATTCATATGCTATATATAAATACTTATATACTTTATACGAGGAGATATAAATGATGAATCATTTTTTTGATTGTTGTAATAATTGCTGCAAAATAGTTGGTCCAACAGGACCTCAGGGCCCCCAAGGCTTACCAGGTGCTCAAGGAATTCAAGGACCTAAAGGTGATGCAGGTTCTTCAGAAACAATTACAATTGGAAATACAATAACTGGTGATGCTGGAACTTCACAAGTAGCTATATCTGATGTAAATCTAATTATGAAAAGAATACATGTATAATATATCTTAGTCTAACTCAAATTTAAAGTTAGACTTTTTATTATCTTTTAATGATTACTTTTAACAAATAATGTATACTTTAATTTGACTTTTCATTTGACTTTTTTCTTAGTTTATATTAAAATTTAATTAAATTTTTGTGTTATACTTTGGAGGTGAATTTTTAAATAATACTTAAATAGCGCTAATGCCTTTATTAAAGGTAAACGAGGATGATAGTTGTCGAATTCTTAAGCGGATGCTATCACGGTAGTCAGTATCGTTATATACATTACAAAGAGTAAAATCAATATTACAACAAAAAATGTATAGCCTGTCATATATATAATATAATTAGTTATAATTATATGTTTTTTTTAAATAATATATAATATGGAGGTTTAATATGTGTGGAATAATTGGATATTCTTCAAAGAAAAAAGATGCTAAAGATGTTGTAATAGCAGGACTTAAAAATCTAGAATATAGAGGTTATGATTCTGCTGGAATTGCAACAACTAATGAAAATGGAAAAATAATGCTATATAAAGCAAAAGGAAAAATCGCAAATTTAGAAGAAAAATTAGAAACAGAAAAAATACTTTCTTCTACTGCAATTGGTCATACTAGATGGGCAACCCATGGTGAACCTAGTGAAACTAATGCTCATCCTCATAAAGTTGGTATAACAACTTTGGTTCACAATGGAATAATTGAAAACTATATAGATTTAAAAGAATTTTTAATGAATAAAGGAATTTCTTTTAAATCATCAACTGATACAGAAGTAGCTTGTGCATATATAAATTACATGTATGAAAAAACAAATAAAAAGTCTAAACTAGATGCAATAATTAAATCTTGTGATAACTTTAGAGGTTCTTATGCTTTTGCGATAATTTTCGACGATGAACCAAACACAATTTATGCTACAAGAAAAGATAGTCCACTAATTATTGGTTTAAGTGAAAATGGTAATTTTGCCGCATCAGACGTTTCTGCTATACTTGATTTTACAAATAAATATATTTTATTAGAAAAAGATGAATTTGCAAAAATCACTTGTGATAATGTAGAAATATATGATAAGAACTTACAAAAAATTGACAAAGAAATCAAAGAAGCTACTTGGAGTGCCACTGAATACAAAAAGAATAGTTATGAACATTTTATGCTAAAAGAAATAAACGAACAACCTAAAATAGTAGAAAGAATACTAAAAAACTATTTAGAAAACGAAGATGAATTAAACGTTAATTTTGAAAACTATGATAATATTCATATAGTTGCTTGTGGTAGTGCAATGCATGCAGGTATGGTAGGAAAATATTTATTTGAAAATTTTGCTTCAATTCCTGTAACTGTTGAAATTGCTTCCGAGTATAGATACAAAAGAACATTTATAACTCCAAAAACTCTTGTTATAATAATATCGCAATCTGGCGAAACTGCTGATAGCTTAGCTGCTTTAAGAATTGCTAAAGAACATGGAGCAAAAGTTCTAAGTATAGTTAATGCAGTAGGATCAAGTATTGCAAGAGAATCAGATAAAACTATTTATACTTACGCTGGACCTGAAATTGCAGTTGCTACTACTAAAGGTTATACTTCACAAGTAGCTATACTTACACTTTTATGCTTAGATGCAATGAAACAAAAAAATATTTTAACTGATGAAATTAAAGAAAGCTTTAAAGAAGATACAAAAATAATTTTAAACACTTTAGAATCATTAATAACTAATAATTCTAAGTATTTAGAAATAGCAAAAAAAATAATGAATAAAGAGCACCTATTTTTCTTAGGTAGAGGAATTGACTATGCACTTTCTTTAGAAGGTTCTTTAAAACTAAAAGAAATTTCATACATGCATTCTGAAGCTTATGCTGCTGGTGAATTAAAACATGGAACTATCTCTTTAATTGAAGATGGTACTCCTGTTATTGCTATTGCAACAGATGATATGTTAAAAGAAAAGACTATAAGTAATATTAAGGAAACTAAAGCTAGAGGTTCATTTGTTATATTTATAACTAATGATGATAAATCTGTAGAAAGCTACAAAGATTTTGCGGATATAACTTTAACTATTCCAAAATTAAATAAAATATTAGAACCACTTGTAACAATAATACCTTTACAACTTATTGCTTATGAAACAGCAAAGTTACGTGGATGTGATATTGATAAACCTAAGAACTTAGCTAAATCCGTTACTGTTGAATAAACTACTTTAAAAATCTTGATTATAGATACAAAAAACAAGCAAGGAACTTAAAAACTCAAGTCCCTGCTTGTTTTTTATATTTTTTTACACTTCTTCTTAAAAGTTCAATTTGTTCCTTATCATCTACCACTGCTTTTATACTAGCATCTAATATATCGTTATAATCAATTAAATACCAATTTATCTCATAACCTAAACTTTCAAAAAGTTCTCGTATGAATTCTCTTGTAGCCCTTCCATTTCCCTCACGAAAAGGATGAAGTACATTTAAATCGGTCATAATACATGAAACTTCTTTAAGTAATTCTTCGAATGAAAGTTTTCTAAATTTTTCTAAATTAATTTTTTCCATTACCTCTTTAATATTTTGCTCTATAAATTGATACTGTGAAAACAAAAAGTTTTCCTTTGTTATATTTTCTAGCCTATACTCTCCTGCAAAATCATATATATCGCAAAATAGATAATAATGAATAAATTTTAAATGTTTTTCGTCAAATGTTTTATTAAAATTTAGTTTTCTAATAGTAGTAAGCTTAAAAGCTACCATTTTAGTTTCATATTCTTTTAATTTTTCTTCATTTCTAATATTTAGTTTATTTTTTAAAACATCACTATTTTTATATGTATATCTTGAATTAATTGCATTATACATTTATATCACCAAAACTTAAAAATTCATTTTTTATCTTTTCTATGCCTTCTTTTTCTGTAATTTCATTTCTTAAAAAACTCGACATTAAACTTACATCGGCTTCTGTTATATTACAGCCTTCTACTTCCATGCTTTTTTGTATATTTTGTATAATTTTTTCGTTTTCTTCCATAAAATCATCCTTTATACATTTATATTTTATAATTTTTATCTAAATATTTTATAACATTTTCAAATTCTTTTACATATTTATTCTTTACATTTAAATATATAGATTTTGCCATTTTTTCATCATACATATGCGTTGTGCTATTTCTATCATTTAGCATTAAAGAAAAGTTTTCTTCATTATCAATTATACCATTTTTAAAAGCAAATTTTAGTATTCCTCTAGGTCCAACATCAAATTCATTATATCCTGTAATTTCTAAGTAATCTTTTAACGTTTTCCACATAAGTTCAAATGTAAACTCAAATCTTTGAATAACACAATCAATTGCAAAATTTAAGTTTTCATCTCCGTACATTTTCTGAATAAACTATAGCTTCTTTTAATCTTTCATATGCATTTTTTAATGAATTATATCTAACTTTCTTTTTCCCGATTATATATGATAACTCCATCTTTTTTTATTTGTTGTAATAATTTATCTGATGTTTCATTATCTACAAATATAATATCAAAAGAATATAACGTATTTATTTCATCTATTCTATTAATAATTTTTACTTTTTCTTCATCTACTCCATAAATAGCTAAATCTATATCAGAACTTTTTTTATTTTCTTTTCTAGCACGCGAACCAAATAATATTACACGTTCAATACTTTTAAAAGAATTAAATATTTCATCTAAAGATTTAACTATTTTTTCTGGTAAATCAATATTACTTAAGTTAATTATCATATATATTCACCTTTTTATTTTTCTTCTACTTTCTTCTTTTGGTTTCTTTGGACAAATTTCAATACTATTGCATATACTATCCAAATTACAACATCTACTATTATACTAAACAATACCACAATTCCACCCATTACAATAGAAGTAATGGTAGTAAAACTATTTGTTACAATTGTAAAATCTGAACCATCCACATATACTTTTTCATTTGAAATATTTCCCATCAATTCTTTTGCAGTGCAAACTCCAAGTATAATTCCAATTCCTAAAATTATGATAGAAATTACTTTTAAAACATTTACTAGTTTTATTCTCTTTTTTTCTTCCATAAAACCACCTTTTAAATTATAACAAGAGGGATTGTTGTTTCCTCATTAGTAAGTCCTGAATGATTACCTTTTGTGTTCATATGGTCATCAAGAGATATTCTATCACATACCATGAATTTGTTATTTACAATAACAGCTACATACTCTCCTAATGAGTCGTATGCTATTTTAGAAAAGTTATTGCTGCCAAATAAATTATATTTATCTATTTCTTCTTTTTTTAACAGTATTACATCTTTTCCAAACTCTTCAATAAATTTTTCTTCAAATTCTTCTCTAAATTTTTCTTTTACAAAGAAACTTACCATTCTTGTATCTATACTTGGCATTGCATAAAAATAATTTGTAAAGTTTATATTTTGATTTAGATATAACATACTTGTCATGTCAACTTGTCCATGGTCAGCTGTTAATATGACGGTTACATCTCCAACCTCATTTAATAAATGTTTAATTCCATTTTCTGTTGCTTCTATAATTTCATTTGCTTCCTTACTATTTATTCCATACATATGAGAAGCTGTATCAAGACCTGCAATATAGAAATAATTAAACGTTTCCTTTTCTTCCTCAGATAATCTTTTAGCCATAGTTTCAAAGCCCTCTTTTATAGAATAACAACCATGTCTTGAAGCGTTACTTCCTGCAAGCATTTTAGAATAATCTGAATTTATTAAATCTCGTGACATATATATATTTACTTTTTTATTATATTTATCAAATACAGGTTTAAAATTAAAAATTTTATCTAGGCTTATTCCCTTCTCTTTTAAAGTAAGGCCTGTTCTTCTTTGTTCTAAAAGTAATGGATAATAGCTTAAATCCAGTTCTTTGTTATAATCCCACCAACCAAATATTCCATGTTCATTAGGATAAGAAGCAGAAATTACACTTGTAATAACTGCTGCAGTTGATGTAGGATTTACAGTCTTCATTTTTAATCTTAGATTTTGCTTTAATATAGATGTATCATTTAAAGATTTTAATTTATAATATCCAAAGCCATCTAATAATATAAACAAAGTATGTTTCTTCTCGGGTATCATTTCTTTTAATTTGCTTATATCTTCATTTTCTTTTAATAAAACTCCGTTTTTTAAAGCTAGAGCTTTTGAAAGTTCTACTATATCGTACTGTAAATTATCTCTATAGCTTAAATAGCCTTTTAGTTTTTCTATGTTTTCATCTAAATTTTTTATCAACCTATTCCTCCTAATACAATATAATTCATTTTTTAATTTTTAAATATGTTAGTCCACTTCATTTTGTACTTGAGTTATTGTAGAACTATATTCCGATAATTTTTCATCAAGTCTTAATTGACATTTTTTAAAGATTTTAACTAAGTTTTCTAAATTTCCTGTTGTTTGCGCTTCATACAACGCATCTCTATATTCTTTGTTATACTCATCATCTATAGCAAAAAGATCAACAGAATTTTCTATACACTGCCTTAATATAACAAACCTTCCTATTCTTCCATTTCCATCTTGAAAAGGATGTATATGTTCAAATCTTTGATGAAAATCTGCTATAGCGTAAATATCCTTTTTACTTTCATTCCAATCCTCTAATAAATTAAAAATACTATTTTCAACCAAATATGGGTCACACAATTTTAAGTCTGTTTTTGAAAGTCTATTTTCATACTTTTTCCATTTTCCAATATTATCTATCTCATCATCTACAGTTCCTTTTTTTAATAACCTATGCCAATCCCACAGTAGATATTTATCAAATGGTTCTTTCAAAGTATTAATTACATTATCAAATAATTCTAATGAATTTTTTGTTTCTATTACATCATCTAAAAAATGCTCACCGATTAACTTGTTTTTGTTCTAAAAGATCTATTAAATTTTCTTTGCTAAAAGTACTTCCTTCTAGTTTATTAGAATGATATAAATATTCTACTTTTATAGCATCATACACAGAATTTTTAATTTTTGATAACTTTTGCATTGCATTAATAGATATTTTCATATTCTTTCTCCTTACTTAAATTTTTTAAATACTTTCTTTAGCTGACTTAAACCTATTTAAAGTTTCATTTTTTCCTAGAAGTTGCATTATTGCATAAATATCTGGTGAATTCTCTTTGTTTGTTATTGCAATACGTATAATTTTTGCAAAATCTGCAGTACTTCCAATATACTTGTCAGGATCTGCTTTATACATTTTCATATCAGTACAAAATCCAATTTTTTCTGCTTGTTCTTTCATATTAGCAAACCATTCGTCTTTTGTATGATTTTCATTGTAACTTTCAATATAATTTTCTAAAGATTTTTTTACAATATCTTTTGTTATTTTTTCATTAAATTCGTATATATATCCACTTTCTTTTATATTCTCTTCAAACAGTTCATTAAAGAAATAATAGAAATTTTCTTTTATATCTTCCCATTTTATTATATCTTTACGAATCTTTTTAACATTTTCTCTTTCTACTGCAAAAACTTTTCTAGAATATTCTAAATCTTTAGATACAACTTCATACAAAGCTTCATCATACTTTTTAGACCAAATAAGTACTCTATCTAGTACTTCTTTACTACTCATACGAGATATCAATTCCTTGCTTATATCATTTAATTTCATCATATCAAGAAGAGAACCTGCAGAACTCATTTTATTTAATTTAAATTTAAACTCATCTAAAGAAGCTTCCTTATTTTTATTTCTCCACATCTCAAAATCTGAATTAAGTATTGTATATAGGTATTCTATAACAGCTTCTACTGGATATCCTGCTTTTATAAAGTACTGTACATCTGCCTCTTTATCTTTTCTTTTACTTAATTTTCTTTTGCTTTCTCCTTCTTTTACAAGGATAAGTGGTGCATGAACATATACAGGAGGTTCAAATCCCATAGCATTTGCAAGATCTAGGTGAATTGGAACTGATGATATCCACTCTTCTCCTCTTACTACATGTGTTGTTCTCATAAAATGATCATCACATACATGTGCAAAATGATAAGTTGGTAATCCATCTCCTTTTATAATTACAACATCTTGGTCATTTTCTGCTATTTCAATTTTTCCTCTTGCACCATCTATAAATGAAGTTTTTCTTAAATGCGAACCTTGAGATCTAAATCTTAAAATAAATTTTTCTCCAGCTTTAACTCTTTCAATAGATTCATCAATTGAAATGTTTCTACATTTTGCATATATTCCATAATATCCAGGGACCACCTTGTTTTTTTCTTGGGCATCATGATTTGCTTTTAACATTTCTGGTGTACAAAAGCATGGATAAGCAAGTCCTTTTTCTACTAAATGCTTAGCACATATTCTGTATATATCTCTTCTTTTACTTTGTGTATATGGTCCATAGTATCCTTTTTCTTCATTTTCAGAAATAACTCCTTCATCTGGTGTAAGTCCAAATTCCTTAAGTCCTTCTGTTAAAAGTTTAACACAGCCTTCTACTTCTCTTTTTTGGTCTGTATCCTCTATTCTTACAAAATATATTCCTTCACTTTGTTTTGCCATAATTTTATTTACAAGTGCCATAAACAAAGCTCCTGTATGTAAAAATCCTGTTGGAGAAGGTGCATATCTTGTAACGCACGCATCTTTTTTTATTCTTCTTACTGGGTATTTAACCTCTAAATCTTCTACTGTATCATGCACATCTGGGAATATATAATGTGCAAGTTCAAAACACTTTCTTTCCATTTCTTTATCCATTTTCTATCCTTGTATAATATATTAAATTTACAAAATATATTATACTCTCCTTTCCTTTATCAATTTATTAAAACTATATTTTAAGGTCATAATCGTTAATATATATTGCACTTTGCAAAATCAATCATATTTATTATCCCCAAAATATATTTGCTATACAAATAATCGCAATGTTAGTTGTTATACATTCATTCTCATATGCAGAATTTATTAAGACTTGTAGTTATTATATAAACAATCTAAATATAAGAATTTAGTTTTAAAATATTCTTTTTAAATATATAAATCTCATTATAATATTTAATATATAGATTTACACAATTATTATATAATATTTTAGCTACATAATCAACTAAATAATTAATTTTTGCCAAAAATAAGCTACTAAATATTTCAACTTTAGTAGCTTATTTTAATTTTCTTTCTACCAGATTAATTTTGGTATCTATCCATATCTACATCCATAAGTATTGGAAGTATCATAGGTTGTCTTTTTGTCTTTGAATATACATAATGAATTAATGTTTCTCTTAATGCAGATTTTATATTAGACCATTCTTTGATGTTCTCTCTATCACATTTTTCAAGTTCTTTTTTAGCTATTTCTCTTATTTCCTCCATAAGATCTTCACTTTCTCTTACATATACAAATCCACGAGTAACTATATCTGGTCCTGATACAACTTTTGATGTTTTCCTGTCTAAGCTTACTACAATTATAATCATACCATTTTCAGATAGAAGTTGTCTATCACGAAGTACTATATTACCTACGTCACCTACTCCAAGTCCATCAACAAGAACCATTCCAGATGGAACTTGCCCTGTAATTTCAGCACTATCATTTCCTATTTCTAATGTTCTACCATTTTCAAGTAAGAATATATCTTTTTTATCCATACCTATGCTTACTGCAAGTTCTCCATGTTGTTTTAAAAATCTATATTCACCATGAACTGGCATAAAATATTTAGGCTTTGTAAGTGCAAGCATAAGTTTAAGCTCTTCTTGACATGCATGTCCTGATACGTGTACATCTGCAAGTTGATTATATATAATCTCAGCACCTAATTTTTCTAATTCATCAATTACTCTACCAACAGATTTTTCATTTCCTGGTATTGGTGATGATGAAAATATTACTAAATCATCAGGAGTAATTTGAACTTTTCTATGTTCTCCTACTGACATACGAGAAAGTGCAGCCATAGGTTCTCCTTGTGAACCAGTTGTAATAATTACAAGTTGCTCTGGGTTATAATTGTTAATTTTATCAATGTCAATTAAAGTTCCTTCAGGCATAGAAATATATCCTAGCTCTTGTGAAACTGTCATAACATTTAGCATACTACGTCCAACTACTGCAACTTTTCTTTTATTTTTTACTGCAGAGTTTACAATCTGTTGCATTCTATGAATATTTGAAGCAAATGTTGCAACAATAATTCTTTTATTACAATTATTAAATATCTTGTCAAACTCTCTACCTACACTACTTTCAGACATTGTATATCCAGGTCTTAGTACGTTAGTACTATCTGACATAAGAAGCGTTATACCTTGTCTTCCTAGTTCAGCAATTCTTTGAAAATCCATCATTTCACCATCAATTGGTGTATAATCAATTTTAAAGTCTCCTGTATGAAATACTACACCTACTGGAGTAGTTATTGCAACTGCAACTGCATCTGCAATTGAGTGCGTCATTTTTATAAATTCTACTTTAAAATATTTTCCAAATTTAACTACGTCACGTGGTTTTACGCATTTTAATTTTGTTGTTTTATCTAAATTATGTTCAATCAATTTGTTTTTTATAAGGCCAAGTGTTAATTTAGTTCCATACACAGGCACATTTATTTTCTTTAAGAAATATGGTATTGAACCTATATGATCTTCATGACCATGAGTAATTACTATAGCTTTTATTTTATCTCTATTTTTTTCAAGATATGTTATATCTGGAATAACTAAATCTACTCCAAGCATATCATCTTCTGGAAAAGCTAAACCGCAATCTACTATTATAATTTCATTATCGTATTCAAATACTGTTATATTTTTTCCTATTTCATTCATTCCACCAAGCGGTATTACTTTAAGTCTTGGTTTTACAAATATACTTGGTTTATTGTTTTTAACTACTACAGGCTTAGTATCAATATTTTCAAATTCTACGTCCACACTTGTTCTACTATTTAGTTTTTTCTTAGTATCTCTTACTAATCTTGAATTTTTCTTTATATCTTCATCTGTTTTAACGATTCTACTTCTAGAAGTTTTAGAAGTTCCAACAGACTTTGTATTTCTTGTTCCTCTTGTGCTTTTATTTCTTAAATCAGAAGATTTTCCTCCTGATTTTTTTATAATTTTCTTCTTTTCTTCCATTAAAAATCCCCTTTCATTTTATATTAATATTTAATTTTCAATCTACATATTTAACCACGTTCAATAATAAAATACTTATATTTAAAATTTTATCTTTTGATTATTACTCGTTCATAAAAACAACAATTATATTATACTATATTTTTAATAGTTTGTCAAATTTATTAATTTTAATCGTCAATATTTTACATAATTTTATTTTTTTATATAATATCTATTGATTTATTAAAATTTATAATATATAATATAAATATAATAAATATTAAACTTAATAAATAATTTTATGGAAGGAGAATATAAAATGGATAAAAGTTTAATATTACAAATAGTACGGTTATACGTAAATGATGAATTTTCGACAATATCAAATATTTCAGATTATTATGCAGAAGTAGGAATTAAAGTTTCAAAAAACAAAATTTCAGAAGCTTTACATACTGCTATTTCACACAATCTTGTTGATTACACTACTGCTAAAGCTATTGCTCAAAAGGCTATTTCAAATTCTCGGAGCTATTCAGGATATGATAAAAGAATACGTGCCAAGTATAACGAGCTTTTTGCGGAAAGAAAAAAATTTATAGAAGAGCAAGAAGCATATGAAAAAATTGAATTGGAAAAATCCAAAGATAATTCCTCAGACCCACATATGCAATCAAAAAAAGATTTTTTCATGGATACTTTCTATTCTTCATTTAGTGATGCTGATGAATTTGAAATAGACACTTCAGTAGAAAAAGAAGATTTAGAATCAAAGTATGACAGCTATCTAAAAAGCCTCAAAAATTGAGGCTTTTTTATATTTTAAATTATATTTACATCTTAGAATTTTCTATTAAAATATCCAAAATTTTACTATAACTAATTTCATCATGCATAAGCATCATAGGATACATGCTAATACTAGTAAACCCAGGCATAGTGTTAACTTCATTAAAATATATTTTTTCATTTGATACAAAAAAATCTATTCTAGCAAGTGAAATAATTCTTAATTTTTTGAATATTCTTGTTGAATATTCTTTTATTTTTCCTATTAATTCTTCACTTAAATTTGCAGGAATTTGAGTATAAGACTTAGTATTTTCATATTTTGCATTAAAATCATAAAACTCATTTGCTGAAACTATTTCTCCTGGTGTAGAAGCATATATTTTATTTTCTTCATTAATTTCAATTACAGCACATTCTATCTCTTTTCTATTATCTATGTATTTTTCTATAAGAATCTCTTTATCATATTTCAAAGCAAATTCAATTGCATTTAATAAATCTTCTTTTTTATCTACTTTAGTAACTCCATAAGAAGACCCCTCTTTACTAGGTTTTACTATTACTGGATATTTTAACTTTTCTTCTACTTCATCTAAAATTTTATTTATATTAAAATTATTATTTATAGCTATATAATCTACTACATCTATTCCAATCGAAGAAACTAGCTCTTTAGATAATATTTTATCCATTCCAATACTACTTCCAAGTACTTTGCATCCTACATAATTTGAATGAGCCATTTCAAGCAATCCTTGAATAGCTCCATCTTCTCCATATTTTCCATGAAGTACTGGAAATATTACATCATATTTTTTTAATTCTTCCATAATATCAAGTATCTCTACTTTGTTATTTTCGTCATCTATCCATTTATTTTGTAATACATTTTCCACAGTACCTAAATAATAATACCACTTTCCATTTTTATCTATCCCAAGCATTGTTATTTCATACTTTTCTTTATTTAAATTAGATATGATATTACCTGCAGATATGCAAGAAATTTCATGTTCTGATGACATAGAACCAAATATTACTAATATTTTTTCTTTCATTATAACCATCTCCGTTTATTTATAATATACAATTTAACTTTAATATATTCCTAATTATAAAAAAACTAATCAATTACTTCAAGCGGAGTATATTTAGCCATTAATCTTTTGAAACCAGTTTTATCAAACATTATATCAAGTTTAAAATCTTCTCCTTCTGGCTCTATTTTTTCTATTATCCCTGTACCGAATTTTTTATGTTTTACTGTCATTCCTACAATATATTTTTTAGTATTATCTAGATTATTTGATGAAGCTTTTTTAGTATTTCCACCAATATTACTTAAGAAACTATTAACATCTACTCCAAAATTAGATTTTGAAGATTTAGACTTAGCTGCTGCATTAGATGCTATGCCATTATCAAAATAGTTATCTAGATTAGATATTATTCCCTGTACTCTGTTATATTCATTCTGTCTTTTATTCTTTTTCTCATTAATAGATTCTATTGTTTCTTCATCAAATAGTTCTTCTGGTATTTCTTCAATAAATCTTGAAGGGATTGCATAAGACGTAGAACCATATAATGTTCTTCTTTCCACATTTGTAATTATTAAAGTTTGTTTTGCTCTTGTTATACCAACATAGCAAAGCCTTCTTTCTTCTTCACAAGTTTCATCTTCATCAATTGATCTTTTTGAAGGAAATAATCCCTCTTCCATTCCAACTAAGAACACAACATTAAACTCAAGACCTTTTGCACTATGCATTGTCATTAAAGTTACAGCTTCTTGAGATTCGTCCAAGTTATCAACATCAGAGACCAATGCTATACTTTCTAAGAAATCTGCTAGTGTATTATCCACACTTTCCTTTTCAAACTCCATAGCCACACCAATAAATTCCATTAAGTTATCAAATCTATTTTCTGATTCTTGGGTCTTATCTGCATTTAACATAGCTTCATAACCCGAATTTTTTAGTGTAAGTTTCATAATGTCTGATACTGAATATTCATCTTTTTTTCTCATCAAATCATTCATCATATCTCTAAACATTATTATATTTGCAGCACTTCTTATTCCTTCTAAATTACTACTATCTTGAATAAGTTCAAAAATTGATATATTTTTTTCCTCTGCTCTTTTTTCTAGTTTCTCTACCGCAGTATCGCCTATTCCCCTTTTAGGTTCATTTATTATTCTTTTTAAGGCAATATTATCATTTTTATTTTGAATAAGTTTTAAGTAACTTGTTAAATCTTTTATTTCTTTTCTAGCATAGAATTTTAAGCCACCAATAAGTCTATATGGTGTACCCGCACGCATAAATACTTCTTCAAGTACACGAGCCTGTGCATTAGTTCTAAAAAGTACTGCAAAATCTGAATACGATTTTTTTTCTTTTCTACATATTTCATCTATTTTATCAACAATAAATTCAACTTCTTCATATTCATTTTTTAATGTTTTGTATTGTATCTTTTTTCCCTCTTCATTTTCAGTCCAAAGATTTTTATCTATTTTAGATTTGTTGTGTTTTATAACTTCATTTGCAGCTTTTAAAATATTTTTTGTACTTCTATAATTTTCTTCAAGTTTAACTATTTTAGCGTCTTGAAATTCCTTTTCGAAGTTTAAAATATTTGATATATCGGCCCCTCTAAAGCCATATATACTTTGTGATTCATCTCCAACTACACAAATATTTCCATGAGATGAAGAAAGAAGATTTATTAGTAAAAATTGAATTTTGTTTGTATCTTGATACTCATCTACAAGTAGATATTTGAATTTAGATTGATAATACATAAGCCTATCAGGATTTTCTAAAAATAATCTTACTGTAAGCATTATAATATCATCAAAGTCTATTGCGTTATTCTTTACTAAAGTTTTTTGGTAAATTTCATATATTTCAGCTATTTTTTCTCTTCTAAAATCTCCAATTACTGTTTCTTTGTATTTTTTGTAGTCCTGCATTTTTTCTTTTGCATGACTAATTTCATATTTTACCAAAGAAACTGGATATTGCTTATCGTCTATATTTAATTTTTTTAACACTTCTTTTATTACTTTTTCTTTATCTAATTCATCAAAAATATTAAAGTCCTTTGAATACCCTAAATATTCAATCTCTCTTCTTAAAATTCTTACGCAAACTGAGTGAAAGGTTCCAAGCCACACATCATTTGCATCTTCTCCAATCAAATTAATTGCCCTTTCTTTCATCTCCTTAGCAGCTTTGTTAGTAAATGTTATAGCTAAAATCTCCCAAGGTTTAACTACCTTTTTCTCTAGCAAATATGCTATTTTATATGTTAAAACTCTTGTTTTTCCTGAACCTGCACCAGCCAAGATTAAAAGCGGTCCGTCAAGATAGGTAACAGCCTCTTTTTGTTTATCATTTAAATCATTTAATAATTCTTCCATAACTACATCCTCTCTATTTAAATCGTATAAAACTGTATAAAACCCATGTTCGTATTGATCTTCTTTATTATACCAAATAGTAATAATAATAGCAAGAAATTTATACTATTTTTATGGCAATCGCATAAAAATATTTATGATTAAAAATCAATAATAAATTTATTTTAATGTTATTTTTATTATTAATTAATACATAAAATTTTAGGTTACTATTTAACGGATAACTTTATCTTGATTACATTTTTTACTAAACTTGTTAATAGTATATTTATTGTACAAAAAACTACAATTTCCACACTTTAAATGTCCCCTGTAACTATTTCTTACTAATATATACTCTCTATATTCTATATCGTTATTTAAAACTTGCTTGTTCTTTTTTAACATTTTCACTTTAAAGTTTTTATTTGTTTTATTTGTTAATTTCATTCTTATATCTTTATTCCTACTACTAAACATAAATCCTAAAAATTCAATATTTTCAGAGCTACAATAAATTTTTGTCTTTTTATTTAATTCCAATTTATAATTTTTAAAAAAAAATTCAATTTTTGATAAACATTCTTTTAAATATTCTTTACTAGTATGCATACAACAAAAATCATCCATGTACCTTATATATGCTTTAATATTAAGTTCACGTTGTATATATTTATCTAATTCATCTAAATAGAATGTTGCAATTACTTGTGAAATCATATTTCCAATACATACTCCCTTACCTTTTAAATATAACGGAACATTTTCGATTTCTTTTAATCTTTCATATTTATCTTTGTAACTTTTTTTATTAATTCTATTTTTTTAAATTTCTTTTATTTGTATTATTTGCTTGTTTATATATTTCTCATCTGTAGAATTTATGACAATATCTAATATTTTTATTACATCTTTATCCTTAATTTTCTTCCTAATAATTTCTTTTATTATCTTATGATCTAAGTTATAAAAATACTTTGAAATATCTAACTTTAAAATGTAAAATTTGCCATATTTATTTAAAAAATAGTTATAATCTTGTTTAAAAATTTTTAATGCATAATGCGTACCTTTTCCTATTCTAGTTGCACAATTCCTATTAGACAAACTTTTATCAAAAACATCTATCAAAAAGTATTTTGCTATTAAATGATTAATAACTTTATCTTCTATTTTTTGACTCATTATTATTCTCATTTTAGGTTCACGCACGAAAAAAAGATTATATTTCCCAGGAACATAATCTCTCTTAATTAATATTTCTTTTATTTTAGCAATATTACAACTATAAAAATTATCAAAGTCTTGAACTTTCTTTTTATTTTTAGTATTTTTTTTTTACAACTTTATCATACATATCCATAATAACATCTATATCACATATTTTGTTTTAATTCTAAAAACTTATGAAGATAATTTTCTAAAGATTTTAATGTGTATTCATACGTTTTCTTGAGCCTTGTAATAATTAATAGCTTATCTTCGTTCATCAATTAAACTTTCCATATTATCTAATAATTTATCTATATTACAAAATGCATTATCATTTAAATACTTTGAAACTTTATTAATTCTAAACAAATTATATTTTATATGATTTATATCAAACTCAAACTTATTATATGAATTTTCTTCAAAACTTTTACTAATGATTATATTATTATTTTCAATTACAATATAACTAATGGCATGCTCATCTAATACTTTCATTACTTTATCAATACTTGTTACAGGAAAACCACATTTTATAGTATCAGACAACTTTGATATTTTATACCCAAAAAGTTTATTTACTATCATAGCATCTTTATCTATAACTCCATAAAAATTACCACTTTTTATAATTATAATATATTCACTATAATCATTTTTGTATTTATAATATTCTTCTAACATTATACACAACTCCTAAAAAAAATTTAACTCTCTACATTTTTAAGTTGTATAACATCATAATATTTTTTGCCGAAATCCTACAAAAAATATTAACATTCACAACCTTAAATATAGAGAGTTAATTTATTATGGTTCTAGATAACTCCAACTTCCAAATTAAAATCTAATTTTACTAATCTTTGTTAACATCCATAATCATATTTCATCTTATCACATATAACATAAGATGTGGAAAATACTTGTTTTCTATATCTTTTCGTCATAGACTTTTGTACTATAACCCTTAGTTTTATAGAAAGCTGGGCGGGCCCCGTAGTTGTTGTCGCTATGGAAGTTGTTGTTGTTCAAGTTGCTGTTCTCGCCATTCACATTCCACACGTTGTTCTCGCTATTCGCAGAACCGAGCCGAAGACTTGCAACCCCTTTCGGACCCTGCGAGTATTCCCCATTTTTTTAAAACTTTGTGCCTTACGGCACATTA
>OIZL01000214.1_pt1 | contig 49644 bp, 46 predicted proteins | sample 1588541 | NCBI WGS metagenome assembly OIZL01 (sample SAMN03283285) | human gut metagenome | biome: human-associated habitat; material: feces | host: Homo sapiens | place: Peru | collected 2012 | reverse complement strand
AGGGCAAGGATAACGGGTAACGCCCGCCAGGGGTGACCCTCGGACAAGTGCAACAGAGATATACCGCCGCTTTTTGCGGTAAGGGTGGAAAAGTGAGGTAAGAGCTCACTCGTAGCATGGAGACATGTATACGCTGTAAACTCTATCCGGAGCAACGCCGTGGGAGAACATACGGTCGGCCCGGCCGTTCTCAGGAGGCGGCTTGATTCTTTCGGCAACGGAAGAACTAGATAGATGGTCGTTTAAGACAGAACCCGGCTTACAGACAGACTCGATTTTTCTCCGCAGCCGTTCATTCGGCTGCGGAATTTTAGATATTTGTGCTTTTATGCTTTACTTTTTTAAATTAATGTAGTAACATAAAAATGTAAACATACAGACAATGCGGAACGGAGGGTCATATGAATAAGCTCCCAAGAAAACAGCGGTGCGAAGAAATGTACGATGCCATTCTCACCTTGAAGACGAAGGAAGAGTGCATGAAGTTTTTCAACGATCTGTGCTCAATTTCAGAGCTTATGGCAATGGAGCAGAGGTATCAGGTCGCCTCGTGCCTTGACGACGGGATGATATATAACGATATCCTTGAGCTTACCGGCGCATCTTCCGCCACGATAAGCCGTGTAAACAGGTCTTTGCAGTACGGCGCAGGCGGATATGATATCGTTTTCCCGCGCATCAAGAGCAGGGAGGAAAAAAAGTGAGCTGCTACGGTCCGCTAGCGGCATGGTATGATGAATTGACAGGTGACGTACCGTATTCGTCCTTTGCAGACTGTTACGAAAGGGAATTTCATAGCCGCACGGGAGAATTCAGGCTTCTGCTCGATCTTTTCTGCGGAACGGGAACACTGACGGATATTATGGCGCGGCGCGGGTATGAAATGATCGCGGTGGATGCGTCAGAGGATATGCTGATGCAGGCGCGGGAGAAGTTCGCCGACGATGGGCAAACACCGCTTTTCCTCTGCCAGGAGGCCGCAGAGCTTGATCTTTACGGAACAGTAGATGCTGCATACTGCTCTCTCGACGGAATAAATTACATTCCGCCCGCTGAGCTGCCCGTACTTTTTTACAAGCTTTCATGCTTTATACGCCCATCCGGTCTGTTTCTCTTTGATATACGCTCCCCCGAATGGATAGAGTCAATGGACGGTCAGGTATATGTTGACGAGCAGGATGACGTGCTGTGCCTGTGGCGCTCCGAAATCAGCCGTGAGGAGGACTGCATATACTACGATATGGATATTTTCTCAAAAAAGGGAAGCTTGTGGGAGCGCTCCGAAGAAGAACATATAGAGCATATATATAGCTTTGAATATCTTGAAAACCTTCTCCTTTCGAAAGGCTTCTGCAATGTAAAAATCATCGGCGACGGTCCGCAGAGTGATTTAGGTCGAATCACAATCTCGGCAGAGCGGGTTTCAGACAAATAAGTCAGTAAAGTAAACGACTGTTCACGTCAAGTTTTCGTGAACAGTCGTTTACTTTATCAGAATTTTCCGCTTTCTCCGCCATGCGTTCTGCCGGAAGAGCTTATGTGAGTCGTCGTCCCGCCGGAAAAATCGGATGACCTCTGAGGCTCAGGCTTCTTTACACGGTTTACCTGCGAATGTATAAATCTGTCGTTTGAATACGTCAGCTTAAAACTGCCGTCCCGTAAGTAACCGGATGCTTCCGTCTTCTTTATAACGGATCTATGCTTGCCTTTCATTATCGCAACCGCAATAAATCCTATTGCTAAACCGATCACTATATTTATCGGGATCAGCTCTATCGGGTTTAATTTCGCCGCTTCTGTTTCTGCACCGCTCTGGCGTTCATATGCGGCGTTATATAAAATTTCACCGCTGGCTGAGATGAAGTCAACCCCTGCGTTCGCCCAATTGTTTGCGGATAAATCATCTATAAATGCCTTTTCCAGATAATCCAGTGCCCTGTCTGTCACTGCGTGTACACCATACCCGTGCGTAGTGATTGCATATTCTCTGTCGCCGACTGCTATAACAAGCATTATGCCGTCGTCGGAATCGCCATAACCATAACCGTTATAGTCATAGAAATCATCCGCAAAGGCTTGAATATCTTTGCCGTCCGTGCTTTCGACAAATGCAGCAGCTACATCGCATTTATATTGCTCGCTTATGCTGTCTGCCAAACTATTCAGCTTACTATGATCCGCTTCGGACAGAACGTCTGCCAAATCAACAACCCGTGAATATGATCTGCTTTCTGGAATGACATTCTCGCTCTGTGCAGTTTCCGCTATACCGCCAGCAGGCACAGAATTCAAAAGCAACCCGGCTGCATCAAGAAATGCCGAAACCGCCGAGTCATAGTCTGTTTGTGAATCATAGGCTTCAAAAAGAGTCTGCGCATCTGCTTCCGCCAGGTTTTCGTATAGATTCTTGGAGAAGTATATATAACAATTCTGCGTATCAACACAATCGAGAAGCATGATTCCTTCGCCCGTTCCGAACTTTTCTTCAAAAAACCGCTGAGCCTGCTCATTGCCGTTCGTGCCAGGTACAGAATCTGTTATTGCACAGCTTGCAATATATCCGGAGCTTTCTGTGATCTCCCGTGCCTGTTCGTTTAAAAGCCCTATTTCTTGGATATATCCATAGTCATCAAAGACAAATTCTTCCGTGCCGTAAGCAGCTGACAACACAGACAAAAGCAGCAGGACGGAAAGAAATGCTGAAGTAATTTTTTTCATGTCGTCCCCTCCCGTTAAAATGCTCCAAGCAGAAATTCGACTGCCGTGAGGATCAGCGCTGCCGCGCCGCCGTAAATAAACCGCATTTTCCACGCAAGTTTTTTATCAACCGGCAAATCGCCGACAAATTTTCCTGTCTGCCCGTTCATTGCAAATATGAACTTCTCTCCGTTCCATGTGGAATTCAAAATCCAGACCGGCAGCAATACATATTTTGCTTTTCCGTTTGAGACTCTTACCCTGCCGCTGTCCTGCGTCACGGAAAGATATCCGCCGGTCGTGGAACGAAGAAGTGCCAATGCGCTTTCCTTAACACGGCTGTTTGCTGTTTCCACGCATGTTTCTGCCGGCGTATCATACTTGTCAGAAAAGAATCCGCTAAGATATGATGTTCTGAACTCAACAGCCTTAGAAAGATCAAAGGGTTCAAGAGATTCCATAAGCTCGTCAGACATCTTCTTGGAGCCGTCAACCGGTATATTGTCAAATAAAGCACGGCCGCAGCGCTCAAGCTGATAATAACGCGTCTCGGTATAATCGAACTCGCTGTCGCTCCATGTTCTCACTTTGGTTGCTGAAAATTCAGCGTCGGCTCTTGACTCCGCATCAAAAATCCAGAACGGGACATAGACGCCTTTTATTTCATCAAGATGATTTTCCTCAGCAAACTGTTTCGGAAGAAGCTTTTTCCCTTTAAAATGCTCACGCAGAGATTTCTTTGCCGTCTCTTTATCCAGCATGAACGGAACAATCATGTCAGGCTTAAGCGCACCCGAAAGAGACGCCGGTATAATCGTTGGATTGCCGCAGTACGGACAGCTTGTTGCGGCTGTGGTTTCTTCACAGATAAGCTCCGCGCCGCAGCTCGGACAGGTATACGCATGCAGACCTGACGCTTCAGATAATTCCTCGCTGCCTTCCAAGTCCCATGCATCACCCGGTGCCGTGGTCGGCTGGCTGGCAGCTGCCGCGGCATTTTCGTCTTTATAAAGCTCCTCTATCTCTGATACTTCAAACACACTGTCGCAGTAATCACAGACCATTTTCCCGCTGCCGCTGTCAAAATGAATCGGTCCGGTGCAGGCGGGACATTTGTAGTTTGTAACCTGATTTGCCATTTGCTCACCTCGAAATTATATTATATAATAAGTTTATCGCCAGAGATATTTTAGACCTTTTATCGCTCAAATTTTTCCGGCATTTCCTGCTTATCGCTGAGCAGAGGGATATACCAGCTGTCGTAGTAATACGGAAAGCGAACGTTTCCCGCTTCCAATGCATCATCCCATATATAGCCCCACGGGCGCAAAAAAACAAAATAGTCGAATCCGCCGTCTTGTCCGTCGTAGTGCGCCGAAAAGGAAATAACGTTTTCAAGCGCTTCATTATCAGGCTCAATTACCCATGTATTCTCTTCTATATCATCGGAAAAGAAAAAACCGGATTCCGAGATTGCTCTGCCGTAACCGTCCGACGGAAAAAGATCAAGGCTGATTTCAACCGCCGAAACAGGCTCCGAAAACGAGCTTTTTTCATCCCAAATGACAATCTTTCCGGAGTTATCGCTTTTTACATCGACCTTCGCGAAGCAGTCAAAGTACATTCCATCCAGATTTTCCCATTCACCGGAAGCATTTTCAAGATGCCAATAACCATACCAGTCACCGCTCCATCGGTTATTGGTCAATGTCTCTTCCGCGGCCTTCTCCCAATCCGGCAGCCGGGAATCGCCGCGGAAAAAGCAATATGTGACCCCCTGCCCGAAAAGATCAACGGCACATACGCCGTCTTTAAGCGTACCGCAGGATTGGAATTGTCCCATAGAGAGTATGAAAACGTCGTCCGAATAATTCCATGTACCTTTGCAGCTTTTGCCGTTTACATCAAGCTTTGCCTTACCGTTTCCGTAAAGCGTCAGCACAGGAGCTGGAGAGTAAAATTCGCCCGCTTCAAGCTTGGTTCCGTCTTTGATTATCTGCTCACAGATATAAGTTCCGTCAGCGGCTGAAGTGCTTCTGCCGCATGCCGAAAGAAGCAGCAGAAAGAGTATTGAAATAAAACATTTTTTAGTCATTTTGCTTATAACACAGTCCATGCGGTTTAGCGCATGGACTGAAATAATCAAATCACGTCGTTATTATCAAACGGATCGCCGCATTCCGGACAGAATTTCGGAGGTTTTGTGGGATTCTCAGGTTCCCAGCCGCATTTATCGCATTTATACTGCGGTACGCCGGCTGGTTTTTTTGCACCGCATTCGGAGCAGAATTTGCCTTTGTTCTGTTTGCCGCATGAGCAGACCCAGAAATTCGTCTCAGGCTTTTTCGCGCCGCATTCCGGGCAGAATTTTCCGCTTACCTTTGCCCCGCACTGTGAGCACACCCATTCATCCGCTGCCGCAACGCTCTGCGCATTGGTATGCGGCTGGTTCGCCGCCATCTGATAAAGGCTCTGTGCATTGACGCCTCCTGCGTTGCCAGCCATGTTCATACCCATAAAGGCCATAGCCGCGCCGCCCTGATTTCCGGCAGCGGTCTGCATAGCCGACGCCTGTGCGCCCACAAGGTGAGCTGCCGCCATTGTCGGGTCACGGAAAGCCGCATTGCGCTGCAGCTCCTTTATCATCTGCTCATCCTCAGCGCTTGCTTTGACGCTCGACACGCCGAAGGAAACAATCTCTATGCCGCGGAGATCGCGCCATTTCGAGGACAGAACATCATTAAGCGCATCCGCAAGCTCCAGAGTATGTCCGGGCAAGGACGAGTAACGGATACCCATATCCGAAATTTTGGCAAAAGCAGGCTGCAAAGCCGTAAGAAGCTCTGTCTTGAGCTGACCGGATATCTGGTCTCTCGTATATTCATCAGCTACGTTGCCGCAGATGTTTGTATAGAAAAGCAGCGGGTTTGAAATTCTGTAGCTGTATTCGCCAAAGCAGCTGATCGCAATATCAACATCAAGCCCTACGTTCCTGTCAACAACGCGGAAAGGGACAGGAGACGGCGTACCGTATTTATTGCCGACAAGTTCCTTTGTGTTGAAATAGTAAACCCTCTGATCTTTTGGAGCTTCCCCGCCGAACGTGAAGCGTTTACCGATATTTTTGAACACCTCAACTACGCTTTCGCCGAGATTACCGGAAAATATCGTCGGCTCGGTCGATGAATCGTATTTGAATTCGCCCGGTTCAGCACAGACCTCGACGATTTTTCCCTGCTCGACGATGAGCATGCACTGACCGTCCGCCACAGCTACGATCGAGCCGTTTGAAATGATGTTATCCGACCCGTGCTTGTTGGACGAACGCGAACCGATCCTCTTTTTTCCCTTTACCGCGAGCACATTTTCGGAAAGCGCATCACAGTAAAAGTATTCCTTCCATTGATCCGCAAGTACTCCGCCGGCAGAGCCGACCGCCGCTTTTAAAAGTCCCATAGGCTGTCTCCTTTATCAAAAATTGATTATTTATTCCTCACTGCCCTTTTTTCTCATAAGATAATAGGCGCCTGTTCCCGTTCCGACAAGGAGAAGCGCAGATACCGGGATCAGCCACCAGCCGCTGCTGCTTCCGTTATTGTTTACCTTTCCAGAAGCGGCATTTTCGCCTCCGTTGGCGCCGGTGGCAGCTGTATCCACTTTACCTGTGACAGAGTTATCATTATATGTAGGAGCGTCCGTTGCCTGAGGATCGCCGCCGTTTATGTTGAGGCTTGCCGTTTTGGCATCCACATCGGAAGCTGAACCGGCAGGAATTATCTCGCTCTTATTTGCTTTGCAAATGGTGCATGTATACAAGCGTGCGCCGTTTGAAGTTTCTGTCGGCTCTTTTGTGATAACGCCCTCATCCCACGTATGATCTGTACGAGGAATTTCCTGCGTCTCAGTCTCACCGCATACTTCACATGTGCGAGTCTCTATTCCCGTCGTGACACAGGTCGCGGGTTTTGTGACCTCCCATTCGCCGAAAGTGTGAACGTGAGAGCCGTCTGCCGCCGTCTGAGCGTCGGTCGAAGCCGCGGCTGTACCGCCGTTTGCAGCTGTGCCGTTGCCGGCAGCGGTACCTGTCCCGTTGCCTACCGATACATAAAAAACATCGCTTGAGCCGTTATAGCTGACCTCTATCGCCGTCTGACCGACGGAATTGAGTACTGACGGGTATACGCTGAGACCGGAGCCGTTGGTTGACTGCCAGCTTCCGGAGAAACCGTCATAAACTGTTACGACGAGACCGCTCAGATCGACCGCCGCCCCCTTGGTGTAGCTGAGCTTGTTCGGGAGGTTTGTAATCTCTATCCCGGAATACGTGACCGGAACCATATCGGTGAACACCTCTTCACTGCGCAGCTCACCCGAAACACTGTATACCCCGGCGCAGTAATATACGGTGCCGAGTATCTGTTCGGGCGTATAGGCGTTGCCGATCGCACCGTTAACGGCAAAAATCTCATTGCGGTTTCCGGTATAGCTCATATACCACTGATAGCAGATATATCCGCCGTCATAGCTGCTCGCCTCAACTCTGAGTGCGCCGGGAATATCCCCTCGTACGCCCATAAACGAACTCGGACCGCTTGTAATGACCGGAGCAGATACCGAGGAAGAAACCGAATAATTATTATCCCACGACTGATCGCCGCCCCATGTCGGGCTGCCCCATGTCGGGCTGCCCCAAGACGAATCGTAACCGCCCCAAGGGTCAAAATACTCATCCGGCTGAGGAAGACCGGAGTCATAATACCCCGTTGCAAAAGCCTGAACCGGCAGCAGGCAGAAAACAAGAAGAAGCACCGCTGTCAATTTTGATATTTTCTTTATCATATCTAATCCCTCCGTGCTGCCATATCGGCAGACAACTGTTCTTTTACAGTTTACCATAATATATACATATTTTGCAACATATAGCGAAAAAAAGTTTTGACAGCTGTACCGGGATGCTCCTCCGTGTCACCGTTTATGCAGCACGTCTGATAAACTGCACTCTCCGTTGACAAGCCGCATAAACGTTTTCATGGCTTCGTCATCCATAAGCCCTGTTTTTCTGCCTATACACCTGAACGGCATATTGAGAAGAAACGCAACCTTGTTTGCGCTCTCCCCTTTTCCTATCGCCTTCAGCCCCAGATTTACCGTCTTGAAAGCCCTGTACATTTTTTTGCCTATGCCGCTTTTAAGATATTCGCTCTGTGCGATACAGTCATTCATCTCAAGCGGTTTGTGCCTGTTCCATGTTCTTCTCGGCGGATTTTTCCCGAGCAGCGCGGTAAATTCCTCATCGGAAACACGCTGTACATTGCATGTTTTGTATGCGTCAAGCGTTTTCCCCTCATAAGGATCGTCAACCGGCGCTCCCTCCTTTTCAATGCAGAGTTCGAGACGTATATCCGTTGAAGACGCACCTACAAGCACACGGTATTCGCCGGGCTCTGTCACCCAGCCGTTTTCCGCCGTGCTCCACAGTGCAAAGCTGCGCTCGTTAAGCTGTATGCATATTTCTTTTGTCTCTCCCGCAAGAAGATAGACTCTTTCAAATCCTTTTAGTTCCTCCTTCGGCCTGAAAATTCCGTTTGTGTTCGGCGAAATATAGAGCTGGGCGACCTCGGCGCCGTCCTTAGCGCCGATATTGGTCACGCTGAAGAATACCCTGTCGTTTTCAATGCGCAAGCCGCTGTATTCAAAGGCGGTATAGCTCAACCCGAAACCGAACGGATACATTGTCGGAACGCCCGCTGTAGTATAATAACGGTATCCGACAAATATGCCCTCACGGTATTCACAGGTGCTTTCGGTTCCGGGATAATACGGTGATGACGGCACCGATGCAAGGTTAAGAGGGATCGTTTCGCTCAGCTTGCCGCTTGGATTGACCTTGCCCGTCAATATCCGCGCCATTGCCATTGCTCCGGCCTGACCGCCGAGATAACCGTGGACGATCGCTTTCGAGTATTTATGCCACTGCATTTCAATGACGCTGCCGCAGGAAAGCACAACCGCGACAGAACTGTTTACGGCGCTTACCGCCTTGAGAAGCTCTGTCTGATTGTCCGGAAGCAGCATATTATCCCTGTCAACGCATTCCGATTCAATGCTCTCGTCAAGACCGAGATACAAAAGCACGGTATCCGCTTTTTCCGCAAGTGCGAGCGCTTCATCCATAAGGTTTTTGTCACTTTTTCCGCTCCTCCTGAAGCCTTGAGCATAGCCTATCACATTCATGCCCTGGTACTTCAGGCTGTCAAGCGCATTGTCCATAAGCGTGGGGATTATTTCCGAGCTTCCTCCGCCCTGATACCTCGGTTTTTCCGCAAATGAGCCAATAACGGCCACTTTTCTTTCACGACCGACGACAGGCAGAATATTATCCTCATTTTTCAGGAGTACGGCCGTTTCCTCGGCAACGCGCTGAGCGAACAGGTGATGCTCTGCTCTGTCGTAGGATACATCCTTTTCAAGAGCCTTTTCGGTTGAAAACACAAATTGCAGCAGCTTATCCGCCTGCTCATCAAGAAGCCGCTCATCCAGTTCTCCGGCTTTTATCGCCTTGACGACCTGTCTGTCCGTTATCCCGCCGCAGGCAGGCATTTCCAGCGTAAGCCCGGCTTTAAGCCCCTCAACGCGGTCATTGGCAGCAGCCCAATCGGAAACTGTCATCCCGTCAAAGTGCCATTCTCCACGCAGTATTTCCTTGAGAAGATGCATATTCTCACTGCCGTACACACCGTTTACGCGGTTATAGCACGTCATCACGGCTTTAACGCCTCCCTCTTTTACCGCCGCCTCAAAAGCTGGGAGATAGATTTCTCTCAATGTACGCTCATCCATGACGGAATCGACCGTCATTCTGTGAAGCTCCTGGGAGTTCGCCGCGAAATGCTTTACGCAGGCGTATATTCCATGCGATTGGATACCTCGTATAAGTGCGGCTGCAAGCTTGCCTGCAAGATAAGGATCCTCGGAGAAATATTCAAAATTCCGCCCGCACAGAGGGTTTCTCTTGATATTTACCCCCGGTCCGAGCAGCATGGCGATTTTTTCGGAAACGGCTTCCTTACCCAAATGCTCTCCCAGCTCCTCGAGAAGGCGCTCATCCCATGAGTTGGCAAGGCCTGCGGCGCTTGGGTAGCAGGTGGCCGGTAAGGATTTGCTGAATCCAAGGTACTCCTTACCGTCCGCAGTCTTTCTCAGTCCGTGCGGACCGTCTGTCATAAGCGCGGAGGGAATACCGAGCCTGTCTATATTTTGGGTGCGCCAGCTGTCCTTACCCGACATCAACGAGGCCTTTTCTTCAAGTGTAAGATGCGAAATAAGAAAATCGTACTTCATTATATTCCTTCCTCCCTGCTCGCAGAAATGTAAGCGCTCATCTATTGAAAACGTTTATAAGCACCGTTTTGAAAGTCAATAGGCGTATAGCCTTTTCAGTCAATCTTCTTTCTGCACCTTCAAGCTTTGCCGCTTTTCGCTTCATATCTCTTATTCTTATTTTATATGCCAGCCTGAAAGCCTTTTTTTCTTCTTTCGTTTTATACTCTTTAAGCTCTCTGAGATAATTTTTTGCTTCCTCTCCGGCGGACGCCAGATAACGTCTCTCTTCCCTTGGCATGATCCTTCCCCCGATTTTCTTATATTTGCGTTTATTTTATCATACATAGCTCCGATATGGAAGCGGCATTTATCCGGTACCGGTCAAAATTCAAAAGAGCCTTCCTGCTTTTCGGACAGGAAGGCTCATAAAAAATATCAATATTCGGAGGTATAATTATCAAAATAGCCCTGGATATATACGATAGGTGTTCCCTTATCGCCGCTGCCGGATGTAAGGTCGCAGAGAGAGCCTATAAGGTCGGTAAGCCGTCTGGGGGTTGTTCCTTCCGAAACCATCCTGCCGACAAGATCGCCGTCCTTCTTCTCTATTTCGCCCTTGATCGCCGCCTTGAGCTCATCGCCGCTGAGTTCGGCAAAATCATTGTCTGCCAGATACTTAAGCTTAAGCTCGTTCGGCGTACCGACAAGGCCGGAGGTATATGCCGGAGAAACGACGGGATCCGCAAGCTCCCATATCTTCCCCACGGGGTCTTTGAAAGCACCGTCGCCGTAGACCATGACCTCAACATGTTTTCCAGTAAGCTCAAGCATTTTTGCCTGAATGGCCTCAACAAGCGGCTGGCAGTCTCTCGGGAAAAGCTTGACTTTATCGTCCGTCGCCTTATTGGTTCCCAGCAGGCCGTATTCTTCGTTATAACCGCTTCCGTTGACCGGTGCGGTAAGAATGTCGTCAAGGCCGAAAACGCGCTCCGCTCCTGCGGTTTTCAGTATGCGCTTTGTGCGTGCGCGGGTATGAATGTCACAGCAGATGACGTTTTTTGTGTAATCAAGTATTGCCTTGGCGTCGTTTGCAAAAACCACCTCAACCTCAGCGCCGCATTCCTTAATAAGCTCGGAATAAAATTCAATATAGTCCACACCGGTAAAGCGGTGCTTTTTATATCCGAACAGCTCACGGTACTTTTCAAGGCTGAGAATATCACGGTAAGGATCTACTCCTTTTTCGTCCAGCTCGTCTATATCAACAAGGTGATTGCCGACCTCGTCAGAAGGATACGAGAGCATAAGCACAATTTTCTTTGCGCCCTTTGCTATGCCGCGAAGGCATACGGAAAAACGGTTGCGGCTCAGAATCGGGAAAATGACGCCTACCGTCCCGCCGCCGAGCTTGGTGCGGACATCCTCCGCAATGTCGTTTACATCCGCATAATTTCCCTGCGCTCTCGCAACGATTGCCTCCGTCATTGCCAGAACGTCTCTGTCCCTGACCTGAAGCTCACCGTTGGCTGCTGCCTGCATTACAGAGTCAGTGACGATTTTGACCAGATCATCGCCTTCTCTTATAATCGGAGCACGAAGTCCTCTTGAACAAGTGCCTACTACGCGGCTCATTAAAACACCTCTTTAAACTGATTTGCTGCAAATCAACGCAACGTATTGATTTTACTACAATAGATTTCGCTTGTAAATTGTTTTTTTCTAAAAAATAATTCATTTTTCGGAATTTATCATTTGTCTGCCCATATTTTTTCTATACATTTCAATATAGTTGTGCTAATATAAAGGGCAACTTTAATTCGGAGATGGTTTTATGTTGGATCTTGAAATGATACGCAGTGCACAAAAGACGCTTAAAGGGGTCGCGCGCTACACCCCGCTTACTCAGGCAAAAAATCTTGGGCGCAATATTTTCATCAAATCGGAAAATTTACAGCTCACCGGCGCTTTCAAGCTGAGAGGGGCGTACAACAAGCTCTCTTCGCTGTCTGAAGACGAGCGCAAAAAAGGCGTAATCGCCTGCTCTGCCGGCAATCACGCGCAAGGTATAGCTTTGTCTGCCTCAATGCTCGGCATTAAATCCATTATCTGTATGCCGGCTGGGGCGCCTATAAGCAAAGTGGAAGCCACAAGGAACTACGGCGCGGAGGTCGTGCTCGTCCCCGGCGTATATGACGACGCCGCCGCAGAAGCAGAACGCATGGTGAAGGAGCACGGATATACTTTCGCTCACCCCTTTAACGACGAACATGTTATGGCGGGGCAGGGCACGATAGGTCTTGAAATACTTGAGCAGCTTCCGGATGTGGAGCAGGTCGTCGTCTCTATCGGAGGAGGCGGACTTATAAGCGGTGTGGGCTGTGCAATAAAAAGTCTTAAGCCGGAATGTAAAGTTATCGGCGTTCAGGCGGCAGGCGCAGCGTCAATGTACGTGTCAATGCGTGAGGGAGAGCCGGTCACACTGCCCTCGGTTTCGACAATCGCGGACGGAATCGCTGTCAAATGCCCCGGAAGTCTCACGTTTGATTACTGCAAGAAGTATGTTGATGAAATCGTCACCGTCAAGGAAGACGAAATTGCAACCGCGATACTTGCGCTCATGGAAGATCAGAAAACCGTTGCTGAGGGTGCAGGTGCAGCAACCGTCGCCGCGGTGCTGTTCGGCAAGGTGGACGTTTCCGAGAAGAAAACTGTCTGTATTGTCTCCGGCGGAAACATTGACGTAACCACCATTTCACGTGTCCTTACAAAAGGGCTTACAAAAACCGGTCGCATCACCGAAGTAACGACAAAGATAGCGGATAAGCCCGGCAGTCTTATAAGCCTGCTGCAAGTTGTCGCAAAAACAGGGGCTAATATAATAAACATCAACCACTCCCGCGAAGACAAGGAATCGGACATAGTTGCGTGCATAGTAACGATGGTGCTTGAGACAAGGAATTTGCAGCATGTGGACGATATAGAGCGGGAGTTGATCTCCGCGGGTTATCCACTTTTATAAATCCAAAAAGAGCTATATAAAATTTTGATGCAGTCGGTCGGTAAGACCGGCTGCATTGTTTTCAGCTTGGCATCGGCAAAGACTCTGCATAAACCCGTATTTTTACAAAGCAGTTCCGCCCAACAGCTCAGAAAGGCTTTTGAATACCCTTTTAATCGTTCCTGACGGTCAAAGTGAGCACATCGGGTCTTGAATAATGTCCGCATACATCGTGTTCCATGCGGCTTGCGGGGACTTTCTGCATATCAAGCTCCGCATAGATTATCGCTTCCTTGTCCCATACGGTATCTGACGCCTCATGTCCAAACGGGTCAATAACGCATGATCCGCCGCGGCAGACGATTTCCGGCAGACGCGCTATCTCTTCTCTGCCGCTTTTTGTTTCCGGATAAGAGGCTCGTGTAAAGAACAGATCGCTGTTGACAAAATAACAGTGTCCTTCAATGGCTATATGGCGTATGGTGTGCTGCCATTCGGCGTTATCATTGGTGTTCGGAGATATATAGAGGCTCACTCCTTTTTCATAGAGTGCGACCCTTGCAAGGGGCATATAGCTTTCCCAACAGATCAGGTTCGCCATCGGCCCCCACGGAGTATCCATCACAGGGAAGAAATCTTTATCCGCGTCTCCCCATACAACACGTTCGCTTCCGGTGGGCTTGAGTTTTCTGTGATTCATGCACTCACCCGTGGGAGAAATCATTATATTTGAGTTGTAGAGCGTTGCCGTCACCGCATCCACCTCTGAATAACCGATACTGAGGTAAACGTTCAGTTTTTTTGCTTCATCGCAAAGACCGGAAATTTCCACGCCATCTGCAAGCAGAGAATTGTCATAATATTTTTTCCAATCCTCGCGGCCGTCGGCTGTTCTGCTGCCCACAGTATAGCCGAAGGTCATGCCATATGGATATCCGGGAATAAAAAGCTCCGGAAAAACAATAAGCTCTGCTCCGTTGGCGGCACTTTCCCTGATAAGCTTCAGTGCTTTGTCAAGAGATTTTGCCTTGTCAAACATAACCGGCTCCGCCTGAACAAGGGCAATTTTACATACGCTTTTAGAGATTTTCATAAGTAAAGCTCCGTTTTTAATGAATCTGCATATACGCTGCAATACGGCAAGCGTATATCTGCGGCGTACATTTTTACCACAGCTGCACTCGTACCACGTGTACAGCGGTGCGGGTTATCTGCTTCAGTTTATCATATAAGTAGCGTTTTCACAACACCTCTGTGCAGTATCTGCACACAGCAGCAAAGTTAAGGCTTCTGCGAAATGCAGAAGCCTTAAGAGAATATTTACTGTCCGAGGTACATCGCACTGAGATTTTCATCCGCAAGAAGTTCTGCACCGGTGCCGTATCTTACGACCTCGCCAGTCTGCATAATATATGCATGGTCAGAGATGGCAAGCGCCTTATTGGCATTCTGCTCAATAAGCATAACGGTGATCCCTTCGCGGTTGATTTCTTTGATAATCTCAAATACCTGAGATACGATAACGGGAGCAAGCCCGAGTGAAGGCTCGTCAAACATGAGAAGCTTAGGCTTTGCCATAATTCCGCGGCCGATCGCAAGCATCTGCTGCTCGCCACCTGAAAGAAGTCCACCATACTGCTTTTCACGTTCCTTGAGGCGCGGGAACATTGCATAAACACGCTCAAAATCCGCCTTTACGCCAGCCGCATCCTTGCGGTTGCCGGCACCGATGCGGAGATTTTCCTCAACGGTAAGCTTGGCAAATATCTGCCTTGCCTCAGGAACCTGAACAAGCCCCGCTTCAACATTTTCGTAGGGTTTCCTGGAAACCGGTTTCCCTTCAAATTCAATAGTGCCGCCAACGGTTTTCATAACGGAGGAGATGCACTTCAAGAGTGTGGATTTACCGGCGCCGTTTGCACCGAGAACAGATACGATCTCGCCCTGCTCCACTTCCATTGATACGCCGCGCAGAGCATGGATCCCGCCGTATGCGGCTCTGAGATCGGTTACTTTAAGAATGGTAGACATCAATCCTCACCTCCAAGATATGCACGGATGACTTCGGGATTTGCCTTGATTTCCGCCGGGGTCCCAACCGCAATAGTCTTGCCGAAGTTGAGCACTGTGCAGTAGTCGCAGAGATTTGTAACAACATCCATGTGGTGCTCTATCATAAGAATCGTAATATCAAACTTTTCACGTATCTCTTTTACGAAGTTTACAAGGTCAAGGGACTCCTCAGCATTCATACCGGCGGCAGGCTCGTCAAGAAGCAGAAGCTTCGGGTCAAGCGCCATTGCGCGGGCGATCTCAAGCTTGCGCTGATGGCCGTAAGGCAGAGCGCTGGCTTTCTCTTCGCACTTGTCCGCAAGACCGACTATTTCAAGCAGCCCCATTGCTTTGTCATTCAGAAATTTCTCACGGTCAAAAAACTTTTTGCTGTGGAAAATCGCCTGGGGCATATTATATGTCGCGTCAAGACCGCTTGCAATAATGACATTTTCAAGGACCGAGAGATTGGAGAACAGACGGATATTCTGGAAAGTTCTGCCTATACCAAGCTGTGCGACCTTGTACGGTGCAGTACCTGTGATATCCTTGCCGTCGAATATGATTTTACCTGCCGACGGTGCATAAATACCGGTGATATTGTTGAAAATAGTGGTTTTACCGGCGCCGTTGGGTCCGATAAGGCCATGGATCTTGCCCTTCTCGATTTTGACGCTGAAATCGTCGATTGCGTGAACGCCGCCGAAATGCTTTTCGACATGCTGCATCTCAAGCACGGGATTGATTACTTCATTACTCATTTCGCAGCATCCCCCTTAGCGGTTTTCTTGCCGGAGAAAAGTTTTTTGATGCCGGCGCACATTCTCTTGAACGAGAACTCTTTATAGCCGTAAAGTCCGCTGGGCTTGAACATGATGATAAGTACAACGGCAATACCGTAAACAAGCATACGGTACTCGGACATGGTACGGAAAATTTCCGGCAGTATGGTCACTATGATAGCACCGAGTACAGAGCCGGTAAGAGAGCCGAGACCGCCGATAACGGTAGTGGTTATAAGCTCACAGCTCTTGCCGAGGTTAAATGCAGTGGGAACAATATACATAAGATAGCCTGCGTAGAGAGCGCCTGCAATGCCTGCGTATATTGCGGAAAAGGTGAAAGACATTCTCTTGCAGCGAAACGCGTTAACGCCGACGGCCTCCGCCGCAACCTCGTTCTCACGTATTGAGGTAAGATTGCGTCCGTATTTTGAATGGATGAATCTCCATGCTACTACGAAGCACAGCACGGTAAGGATGACCGCAAAAAGCATGGTGGAAAAACCGGGGATGCCGCTGAATCCCTGAGAACCGCCGAGCGTTTTTCTCATATAGGTAAACAGAACCCTTACACACTCGCCGAAGCCGAGACATGTAATAAGGAAGTAGTCGCCCTTGAGCTTAAGGGTGAGAGATCCAAGCAGAAACGCGACAAGACCGGCTAACGCCGCGCCAATCACGATAGCAATCAGGAAATTCACATGGCATTTGACCGTGAGTACGGCAACGGCATAAGCGCCGATCGACATGAAGCCCGCGTTGCCGAAAGAAAACAGTCTTGTAAAGCCCGTAAGCACAGACATGCCAAGGACGGCGATGATATTGATGCATATCATTATGATAACGCCCTGTATGTAGCTGTTAATGCCAAAGAAGTTGCAGAAGGCGGTATTTATATTCTGAAATAACTCTAACACTGTCATCCCCTCCTTATGCCTTGTCCTGTACGTCTACACCCATAAGACCCGTGGGCTTTACGAGCAGCAGGACGATCAGAATACCGAACGAGAAGAAGTCACGCAGACTTGAGCTGAGGTAGCCGGCAACAAGAGTTTCGATGATGCCAAGCAAAACCGCGCCGATTATTGCACCGGGAACGCTTCCCAGACCGCCGATAACCGAAGCAATAAACGCCTTAAGTCCGATATTGCCCATGGTGGGGAAAATATTATATTTCAAGCCGTAGAGTATGCCGGCAACGCCCGCCAGAGAACCGGCAAGGAGAAATACGGAGGCAATGGATCTGTCAACCTTGACGCCAAGAACCTTTGCCGCGCTTGCATTGCAGGCAATCGCACGAACATTGAGTCCAAATTTAGTTTTATTGATGAGGAAGATAAGACCGACAAGAATTATCGCGGTAATAATGAGACTGACCATATCGAGAACACCGATATAGGAGCTGCCGATTTTGACGGTTCCTACAGGAATGGTGTAGTTATAGGATCTGTACTGGCCGGAGAAAATAAGGTTTGCCGCCTGCTGAAAAACATTGGAAAGACCCATTGCGGCAATCATGAGGAACATATTGGGAGCACCGGTGCTGCGTATACGGCGGTATGCGACTTTTTCGCTTGCAAAGCTTATAAGTGCGCCGCCTATAACGCCCGCAGCCGCCGCAACGGCAAACGGAAGCTCTATTATATTTGAACATACAAAGGCCACATAAGCGCCGACCATGGCGAACTCACCGTGTGACCAGTTGGAAAAGTCCAAAAGGCTGTATATCAAGGAATATCCCGTTGCCAGCAGCGCGTAGATTCCGCCAACGGATATACCGGTTATCAACTGTTGAAAAATCATATACTTTCACCCCTGACGCGAGTTTAGATTATCGTCTGAAAAAAAGCTTTGCCATATAAAAAACCGGGGGAGGAGTTCATCCTCCCCCGATCAAGGGTTTTTTGCTATATTACACCGAATTACTTAACAGCCTCGATTTCCTGAACAGCAATGCGCTCGGTGCCTTCGAACTTATAGAGCTCGCAAGCAAGAGTGGGGTTGTGAGTCTCGGGGTTCATAACGAGGGTACCTATGTAGCCTTCGAATACGTCGGTAGCCTCAAGAGCGTCGCGGATAGCAGTGGGATCAACGGAGCCGGCGCGCTCGATAGCGTCAACGATCCAGGATACTCCGTCATAGCCGAAGAGACACTCGGTCTCGGCAGCAGAGTCAAGCTTGAAGTACTCATTTACTCTTTCGCCGAAAGCAGCGGCCTTAGGATTGGAGAAGCCGATACGGGAAACGTAGTAGCATCCGTCGAGAGAACCCTGTGCTATGTCTGCAAGTTCCTGAGAGTCCCAACCGTCATGTCCAATGAAAGGAGCGGTGATCTCCATCTCACGAGCCTGCTTTGCAAACGCGGAAATCATTGCGTAGTTGTTGATGATAACGAAAACGACTTCGGGGTCAGCCTTCTTGATCTTTGCAAGCTGAGCACGGAACTCCTGATCGCCGGACTGGCACTGCTCCTCAGCGACTATCTTGCCGCCGTCTGCTTCAAAAGCGTCCTTGATAAAGGAGCTGACTGCTTCGGAGTTGGTGTCGCCGAGAACGGAGATGAGAGCTGCGGTCTTGTAGTTGCCTGCTGCATAGCTGCCGATAGCGGTTCCGATGTAGCTGTCAAGGAAGCACATACGGAAAGAGTAGGGGTGGAGCTTGCCGCTTTCGTCAACGGTAACGAGTTCGTTGGAAGCAGCAGTACCGATAATAGGAACATGCAGTTCGTCAGCAACGGAAGCCATAGGAATGTTGCAGGAAGAGAAGTTGGTGCCGATAGAAGCAACAACGCCGTCCTGAGTGACGAGCTTCTTGTATGCGTTGACGGAGTCTGCGGGTTCGCCCTTGCCGTCCATGGGAACGAGCTCGAGCTTGTACTGTCCGTTCAGAACGCCGCCCTTTTCGTTGTAGTCCATAACTGCCAGCTCTGCGCCGTACTTGCCGTACTGTCCCCAAATAGAGGTGCCGCCGGTCAGGTCGCCGATATAGCCGATTTTAATGACTTCGGGTTCAGCTGCCAATGCGCTGCTGCCCATTGCCGCAATCATAACGAGTGCGAGCACGATCGCGAGAAATTTCTTCATTGTGTCCTCCTGAAAATAGTTTGTTGTACATTTTGCTTGCGCTGATATAAGTAAATCAAAAATAGCATGTTTTGTCAAGACTGATTTTGTTGTTTTTTGTCTGTTTTTTACTTAACAAGTTGTAATGTGGAGCTTTTTCACTATGCAAGTCATAGAAGACGTCAACCATTTTTTGCCTTAATTATCACGTTTTTTGTATTGTGTCTGATTTTGCCTGAAATCTACCGATTTTTGCTGTTGTGCATATATACCCAAAATCGTGTTTTGATTTTGTTGATTTGTGACAAATTTCATTGTCTTGCTCCCATCATCTTTCTTTGTGTGCCAATTAGAGCTATAATACATTCAAAAAAGAAAAGGAGAAAAGGTATGATTTATATCGCCTCAGACGATTCCGGATATGAAGCAAAACTCACGGTGATCGAATATTTAAAAGAACATAAAATGGATTTTATCGACTGCGGCAGCGGTGACGAGCCGTCAAGATACCCGTATTTTGCCGCCCGCGCCGCCGCCGCGGTTTCCTGCGGAGCGGCAGAGAGGGCAATTCTGATATGCGGCTCAGGCGTCGGAATGAGCATTGCCGCAAACAAATTCAAGGGCGTTCGTGCGGCTCTTGTGAGCGAGCCGTATTCGGCGCGTCTCACAAGACGTCACAACGATTCCAACATTCTATGCCTCGGCGGCAGACTTATCGGCAGATGGATGCTGCTTGAAATAGTGGATACATGGCTCAACACCGAATATGACGGCGGTCATCACAACGGTTCTCTTGAGCTTATCAGGCTTATCGAGGAGGAAAACATGACCGGCAGTCAATGGCTGCCCGAAGATCTGCCGTATGAGCCTTTTGAATGGAATCCGGAACAGAAGCTGTAACCGTTTTCCGAGGTAAATGATAATAAATTGAAGCAGCCGTCAGTTGACAAGGGCAAAGATGTGACGCAGCCTCCAGAAATCAGAGCCCAGCAAAGTGGGTTTGATTTGAAGCGGAAGAAGGAACGCGCAAATTGATTGTAATGAAAAAGCTTCATGAATCCCATTCCATGAAGCTTTTTCTGACTGAGAAATATTCTTTTTCAACTGTCACCATTTCAGCCGTCAATATACTCTATTGTGATATCATGATCCGCGGCGTATTTTTTCCACTCAGGAGAAAGCCGCTGGTTTGTAAACAAATAGTCTATTTTTTCAAGACCGTCAAACGGAATGTTTGCACTGACGTCAAATTTTTCGTGGTCGACCAGTAAAAACCTTTTCTCTGATTGGATTATCATCTGTTTTCTCACATTTGCCTCGCTTATGTGATTATCCGACAGACCGAATTCTATCGTAAGATTCGGGCAGCTTATAAAGGATTTGTCCGCGTGATAGCTTTTAAGCGCATCTACCGTGTTCGGGTCCGCAAAGGCCGATGTTCTTTTCCTGTATGCGCCTCCGACACATATAAGGTTTATTTCCGTGTTATTTTCATGGCACAGGCGGCATATGGCAAAGGAATTTGTTATAAGCGTAATGCTCATGGAGTGGGCAACGATCGCCTCGGCAAGTGCAAGACAGGTTGAACTGGAGTCAAGCATTATCATGTCGTTATCTTTTATATAATCAAGAGCATGCTCCGCAAATTTTTCCTTTGTGCGGTGGTTCTGAACCTTCCTAAGCTCCATGGGATACGTTTTATCGTACTTTTCCGCCTGATATGCCCCGCCGTGGGTTCTGACCAGCTTTCCCTCGCGCTCCATCTCCTTTAGATCACGCCGGATCGTCTCCTCACTGCATCTTAGTAAACTGCTCATTTCGGGAACAAGTACAAATCCCTGTGTTGAAAGTTGCTGGCTTATTATGTTCTGACGCTCAATCTTTAACATTTTTCCCCTTTTCCCGCTTTGCCGCATAAAAGATACTGTTGTTTTTTGTTGACCGAATTATATTACACATTAGCTTTATTGTCAACAGCAGGCAGAAAATGTCCGTTTTTATTTTTTTCTGTTGACTTGTGACTGTTTTTGGAGTATTGTTTACTTGTTGGATAAGCCCTGTAATCCAAATGATTAAGAATTTATTGCAGCAGGAGGTACGCGTGAAAGATTTTAATGAATTTTTTCTTATGTCCACAGATGATGTGAAGCGCTATGCGGTTGAAGTCCTCGGGCGTTTTTCTCCCGACGAAGAGACTGACTGCATAGAGATCGGCGATGGAAATATAAACTATGTATATAAGATAGTCTCCAAACGCGACGGACACTCCGTGATCATAAAACAAGCCGACAAGCTCCTCCGTTCCTCCGGCAGGCCGCTTGATCTGTATCGGAACAAGATAGAAGCCCGTATTCTCCAATTGGAAGGCAAGCTTGCACCCGGTTTTGTACCGGAAGTCTATTATTATGATGAAACAATGGCGGCAACCTCTATGGAGGATATCTCCGCGTATAAAAACCTGCGTAAAGAATTGGCTGAAAACCGTGTTTATCCGCATATTGCGGAAAATATATCCGAGTTTATGGCCTCCACGCTCCTGCCGACTACCGATCTTGTAATGGACAGCGGCGAAAAGAAGCAGAATGTAAAATTTTTTATAAATCCGGAGCTTTGCTTTATCACCGAAGATCTTGTCCTCACGGAGCCTTATACGGCGGTTCCGTATTTTGACAGAAACAAAAATATAGTCACCCATGGCAACGAGGCTTTTGTTGAGGAAAGACTGTACAATAATTTCTCTCTGCACACGCAGGTCGCAAGACTTAGAAACAGTTTCATGAATAACGCTCAGGCTCTGATACACGGCGATCTTCATTCAGGGTCGATCTTTGCAAACGAAAGCGGTCTGAAAGTGCTCGACCCCGAGTTTGCTTTTTACGGGCCGATGGGCTATGACATAGGCAACGTTATCGGTAATCTTTTCTTCTCCCTTGCAAACAAGCTCTTTACGATGCCCGGCGAGAAAGACGCAATATCCGCTCTTTACTCAACCATAAGCGGAGTATTTGATCTTACGCGAAAAAAGCTGAGTGAAAAATACGATGAATTGGTCATGCTTGATCTTTACAAAAATCCCGAATTCAAAAAGCTGTACATAGACTCCGTCATGGCCGATTCGGTCGGCTTTGCCGGAACGGAAATGATACGGCGCACGGTCGGTGATTCGAAGGTTGCCGAGATAAGCTCGGTTTCCGATATGGAAAAACGCATACCAATGGAACGCGTTATCATAGAAGCCGGTATTGCTTTCGTCATGCAGCGCGAAAAGATTTTCGAAGGGAAAGAGCTTACCGAGATTTTTTCCCAAATGCTCGAAAAAATCTGAAGGAGGAATCCGCGGTGGAAAGATTTGATAAAGATATGCCTTTTCTTCTCAAATATGAGAATGTGGCATGGTTTGAAGACGGAAAAGTACGTATTCTTGACAGGCGCGTTTTTCCTACGGAAATTAAATTTGTCGAGTGTTCCGACTATCATGAAGTCGCAAAGGCGATTGCCGACATGGTAACTCAAAGCGCCGGTCCGTATACCGCGGTGGGCATGGGTATGGCGCTGGCTGCTTATCAGGTTCGCGGAGAGGCAAAAGAAAAACAGATAAGCTTCCTGAAGCAGGCGGCATATGATCTTGCTCATTCGCGCCCCACAACTGCGAACCGCTACGGTCAGATAACCTATCGCTGCGCAGATATAGCCGCAGCTGCCCTTGAGAGCGGCAAGGACGCCGTTGGGGCAATAAGGGATGATACCATAGTGTCTCTCAACCGCCGCTATGGTACAATGCAGAAGGTTGGGGACTATCTTGAAAGCCTTGTTCCGCAAAACGGAACGATCCTTACGCAGTGCTACGGCGAAACAATAATAGGTACGCTCATACGCGCCGCGAAAAAGAACGGCAAAAGCTTCAAAGTTTTCTGCGCCGAAACAAGGCCGTACCTTCAGGGTGCAAGACTCACTTCAAGCTGTTTTGCCGAAATGGGATTTGATACCACGGTCATTTCCGATAATATGGTGGCATACGCCATGCAGAACGAAGGAATAGATCTTTTTACCTCCGCTGCCGATTCCATTGCCCGTGACGGGCATATCGCCAACAAAGTCGGCACTTTCCAGATCGCAATTCTCGCAAAATACTTTGCTGTCCCCTACTATGTCACGGGTATTCCCGACAGGGACAAGATGACGAAAGATGATATTCTAATAGAAATGCGTGATCCGGAGCAGGTACTGAGATACCGCGGTATACAAAACACGCTCCCGCAGGTCAAGGCTATCTACCCTTCCTTCGATGTCGTGCCTCCGCATCTTATTTCCGGCGCAGTCACCGACAAGGGTATCTATGTTCCCTATCTTCTGGACAGATACTTTGACGGCGAGCAGTCAAGCTTCTATTAATCAATTGGTCAAACAAGAAATTTAATCATACAAAAAAACAGGAGAAAAGCAATGAAAGTTTATGTACGTTCCCCCTATCCCGAAAAAAGTCTTGAGGTTCTCAAGGGCATGTTTGACGAAGTAGTATACGACCCTTGGACCGCAACCGGCGAGCGCTTTTATGAGGACGAGATGCTTGAGCATCTTCTTTCTGTGCAGCCCGATGTCCTTATAACCGAGCTTGACAGGATCACGGCAAAAGTTCTGGCCGGATACAAGGGACTCAAGGTTATAGGCGACTGCCGCGCCACGCCCGCAAACATTGAAGTTGACGAATGTACCAAAGCAGGCATTCCCCTCCTGTGTACACCCGGCCGCAACAATCAGGCCGTTGCCGAGATGGAAGTTGCAGCTATCATTATGCAGTACCGCAATATGCTCCTCGCTATTGATTGGCTCAAGAAGGGCGGATGGGTTCCCGGAACCACCCCCTATTTTACCTTCATGGGTCATGAGCTGCAGGGCAAAAAAGTCGGCTTTGTCGGTTTCGGCGCCGTCGCAAAGGCCGCCGCAAAAATCATGGACGGCTTTGACTGCGATATTTGCTTTTACGGTCATCAGAGCGGCGATGTCGGTCATTACCGCAAGGTAGAGCTGGAAGAGCTGTTCTCGACTTGCGACATCGTTTCTCTGCACCTTCCCGTTACCGACGAGACCCGCGGTATGATTACCGAGAAGCTTCTGCGTTCCATGAAGAAGGACGCTCTGCTTGTCAACTACGCCCGTTCCGCTGTCATTGACACCGCCGCTCTTTTGCGCGTCGTAAAAGAAAACGCTATTGCAGGTGCAATTATTGATGTTTTTGAAAATGAGCCTCCCACGGCGGACGAAGTCGCGCTTTATGAACACCCCAACATTCTTGTCACTCCTCATATCGCAGGCTCCACCTATGAGGTAACAAATCACCAGGCTGAGATTATCAACGACAGGCTCAGGCAGTGGTTTGCAGGTGAGAACCTTGAGCGCATTGTATATAACAAGGCCGTTCTCAATAAATAACCGCCATGAAGCATTACCTTATGGTTGACCTCGGCACGGGCAACACCCGTGTCGCCATTACGGACTCAGCCGGCGAAATCCTTGCCCTCAGGGTCTTTACCAATACATATTACAGAGACCCCGCCTACCCGGACGCACAATATTTTATCCCGCACGAGTGGGAAGCGCTTATTCTCAAATATTGCGGCGAGCTTCATAACGAACTGCCGGATATCAAAATCGACGCCGTTTCCTCGGCTGCCGCAAGGCAGACGATAGTTCTGATCGACAAGTCCGGCAGGGCTTTCCTCGGTCTGCCGAACATTGATAACCGCGGGCGTGAGTATATGCATGAGATAGACGGCAAGGACGATATCTACCGTATGTCCGGCAAATGGGTAACGGAGGATTTCTGCGCTGCAAAGCTCTACGGCTACAAGAAGCTCTATCCCGATGATTTTGAAAAAATAGGTTCCGTTCTGAGTCTTGACGGCTGGATAGGATATGTTTTTACCGGTAGGCTTACCTTTGAGCCTTCTCAGGCGTGTGAAACTTCACTGTACGACATTGGGGAAAAACGCTGGTCCAAAGAACTGTGCGATAAGTTCGGCATTGACTTCTCGGTTTTGCCGCCGCTTGTTTCCGCAGGGACTGCCGCAGGACCTATCCGCCCCGATTTTATTGAACGCTGCGGGATGGCGGATAATGCCGTTTTTGTCGTCGGCGGCGCGGATACGCAGTCCGCGCTGCATCAGACAGGGCTAAGGAAAGGCGACGTTGCAATCGTTTCCGGCACCACCTCCCCCGTCGTCACGCTGATCGACCGAAAGTATTATGACCCGCAGCAGCGTGTGTGGACAGATATAAATCTTGGCGCTGACGGCTATGTTATTGAGATGAACCCCGGCGTAACGGGACTCAACTATCAGCGGCTCAAAAGCAATCTTTGCCCCGATATAAGTTATGAGGAGCTCGAAAAGGCTTACAGTGAGAAAACTGATTTCTGCTGCACCGCGTCTTTTTCATCTCTTCTCTTCTATGAGCGGCGTTCTCTGAGAAAAGGCGGCTTCTTTATGGCTTCCCCAATGGCTGACAAGGCCGACCGTATCGACATGGCTTGGGCTGTTGTTGCAGATATAGCCTGCTCCATATACGAACAGCTTTATCGCCTGACCGCGCTGACCGGTTTCGAGAAAAAATACATTCTCGGCTGCGGCGGCGGGTTCCGCTCGGCAGCGCTTTGTCAGATGGTCTCCGACCTTTCAGGCCTTGAGTTGAGGATACGCCCGGGGTTTGAGCAGGCAACCGTAAACGGTCTTGTCAGACTTTGCAACGGTGCCCTTGGTTATGCCCAGAGCGATGTTTTCTCAGAGTATATCTCATATTTTCCTCGGGATAACCAGCTTATTCACAGATACCACCCGATCTGGAGTCAAAACAGGATGAGCGTCAATCAAATCTGAGCGGATATCCCGTATGTATTTCAGTACATTTTTTGCAAAAAGCACGGAGGATAAATATATGAATTCATTTGATTTCTACAGTCCTACCTATTTTGTATTTGGCAAGGACAGAGAAAACGACACCGGAAAGTACGTCACCAAGTTTGGCGGCAAGCGCGTCATGGTCGTTTATGGCGGCAGCTCCGCAAAGAAATCCGGGCTGCTTGACAGAGTTATGAACTCTATTGCCGCAGAGGGTCTTTATGCGATAGAGCTCGGCGGCGTCAAGTCCAACCCCAAAAGCGGTTTTGTCTATGACGGCATTGAGCTGGCAAGAAAAGAAAAAATCGACTTTCTTGTCGCGGTAGGCGGAGGCAGTGTCATTGATACTGCAAAGTCAATCGCCATGGGCGTTCCCTATGACGGAGATTTCTGGGACTTCTTCTCATGCAAATGCCCTGAGACCGCACTCCCTGTCGGCGTTGTTCTGACTCTTGCCGCTTCCGGCAGCGAAGGCTCCCCCAATGCAATAATCACCAATGAAAAGACCCTTGACAAATCCGCTGCCGAGGCCGACTGCATACGCCCCAAATTCTCGGTCATGAATCCCGCGCTTACCCAGAGTCTCCCTGCTTTCCAGACGGCATGCGGCGTAACCGATATTATTTCACATGCGCTTGAGCGCTATTTCACCAATACGCCCGGCGTTGAAACCACCGACCGTCTGCTTGAGGGCGTTGTGCTTTCCATGATGCACGAGGGACGCACTGTAATGAAGGATCCAGACAACTTCGATGCCCGTGCAAATATCATGTGGGGCGGCATGGTCTGCCACAACGATATTATGGGCGTGGGACGCAAGCAGGATTGGAACAGCCATCACCTTGAACACGTCCTCTCCGCTGTATATAACTGCGCACACGGCGCCGGACTTGCGGTAATTATGCCTGCGTGGATGAGCTACTGCATTGAGCACAGCGACGCAAAGCGCTTTATTCAGCTTGCGACACGCGTTTTCGGATGTCAGATGGACTACGACGCTCCCAAACGCACCGCACGAGAAGGCGTTGAAGCCTTCAAAAATTTTCTCAGAGAGCTGAATATGCCTCTCACCTATGCGGAGCTTGGCATAGAACCGGACATTGATAAGATGGTCGAGATGAACAATGTCGGTGACGGCGTGACCGGCGGTTATGTCGGACTCACCTCCGAAGCGATCCGCGAAATATATGAGCTTGCAAGAGGCTGATATTTCGCCTTCCAAAGACGATTTCAAATCATTATTAGCTATATAAGAATAAAATCTTCTCTCAAAATTTATTACCGATATATAAAACAAAGAAAGGAAACATAAAAAATGGAGAACAAAAATTACGGTTTTTCAACCCGCCAGATCCATGTCGGCAAGATGAAGAACAGCGCCGGAGCGCTCTGCGACCCCATATACCAAACCTCGACTTTCGCCTTCGACACCGTTGAACAGGGCGGTGCAAGATTTGCTGGCACCGAAAACGGCTACGTTTATTCCCGTCCTGCAAATCCCAGCACCAATATCGTAGAAGCCAAGATCGCCTCCCTGGAAAACGGTGAAGAGGCAATGGCCACTGCCTCCGGCATGGGCGCTATTACCGCAACGCTTTATTGCAGCGTTGTTGCCGGCGATGAGATCGTCGCCGACGAAACCCTGTACGGCTGCACTTTTGCTTTTCTGTCCAAGGAGATCACCCAGCTTGGTGTAAAGGTCACATTTATAAATCTTAACGACGAAGCCGCGCTCAAGTCTGCTCTTACCGAGAAAACCAAGGTCGTCTACTTTGAGACCCCCTGCAACCCCACCCTCAAGGTCATTGACATTGCAAAGGTCGCCACTGCCGTCCATGCATTCAACAGCGAAATCAAGGTCATCGTTGACAACACATTCTGCTCCCCTTATCTTCAGAGACCGCTTGATCTCGGTGCTGACGTTGTCGTTCACAGCGCTACCAAGTACATCAACGGTCACGGCGATGTTATCGCGGGCTTTGTTATCGGCAAGAAGGAGTTTATTGATCAGGTTCGCGGCGTCGGCGTCGTTCACATGACCGGCTGCGTTATGAGTCCGTTTAATGCGTTCCTCATCGCCCGTGGTCTTAAGACGCTGAGCATTCGCATGGATCGTCACTGCGAAAACGCAATGAAGCTTGCAAAATATCTGGAAGCCCATCCCGCAGTTGAAAAAGTCTACTACCCCGGACTTGAGAGCTTTGAAGGTCATGAAACGGCCAAGAAGCAGATGTCTAAATTCGGCGGCATGATGGCTATCGAGCTGAAGGCTGACAAGGCGCTCACCGCAAAAACCATCAATAAGCTTAAGCTCTGCACCATCGCGGTTTCTCTGGGCGACGCCGAAACGCTGGTTGAGCACGCTGCATCAATGACCCACTCCACATACTCCCCCGAGGAGCTTGCGGCCGCCGGCATTTCAGAGGGACTTGTCCGCATCAGCGTAGGCCTTGAAGATATCGAAGACATTATTGCTGACTTTGAGCAGGCATTTGCCGGTCTTGTCTGAGAAAATACTGTAAGCTGCACCGTCAGTCAAACAAATTAAGTTAAAAATTTGGATTTTGGAGGATATTTATGAATATTGATCAGTTTTATGAACAGAGAAAGCTTGTTGCCGATACAATGACCCGCCTTTACAATACCCGTCTCACTACAACAAGCGGCGGAAATATCAGCTGCCGAATCAATGACGAGCTTTTTGCAATCACCCCCTCTTCTCTGGATAAAGCAAAGCTCACCCCCGAGCTTATTGCAATCGTGACCATGGACGGCGAGAATCTTACCCCGCATCTCAGGCTTACCATTGAGGGCGAAATGCATCGTCTTATTCTCATGGAGAACCCCAATGTCAACGCCGTCGTCCATGCGCACCCCGTATTCAGCACCCTTTATGCCTGCGCTGATGAGCCCATGGCAACCGACCTGATTGCCGAAGCTTGGGTAGTTCTCGGCAAGCCCGCGATCTCCAAGTATTTCAAGATGGGTACTCCCGAGCTTGCACGTGACGTAGCCGATTGCGCAAAGCAGTCCAGAATAGTACTCCTCAAGAATCACGGCGTTCTTGCCACCGGCAAGGATATGCTCAGCGCTTTCGATGCGATCGAGGTTCTTGAAAACGCATCTAAGCTCACCGCATTCGCAACTCTCCTCAACCACGCCGGAACAAAGATCAGCCCAATGACAGAAGCCGCAAAGAAAGAGCTTCGCCCTGATCTCTTCTGATATTGCTAAATAAAAAGTTTAATGAGGATGGCCGATTAAACGGTCATCCTCAATTTGCTCCTAAGCAGGCTCAAAATCAATAGTTAATGTTGAGTATCCGCAGTGAGAATCTTCATCATTCGCAAAAGCAATCATAGAAAAGGCCGTCATGCAGAGCATAACGGCCGTCATCATCGCAATTTGCGGTGCATCCACTTAGTTCTATTTGTTTTTTTGAGTGCCTGCTCTATGGGGGATTATACCTCATTACGGTAAGTTGGGCTTTTTCATTATTATTTGCCGAGATAGGCCTTCTTTACATCTTCATTGACAAGCAGCTCCGCGCCCTTTCCGGAAAGCGTGATCTTACCGGTTTCGAGAACATAGCCATAGTCAGCGCTTTTAAGCGCCATGTTCGCATTCTGCTCAATAAGAAGGACGGTAGTTCCCTGCCTGTTAATCTCCCTGATTATATCAAATATTCCTTTGACGATAATGGGCGCAAGACCAAGAGACGGTTCATCCATCATAATGACCTTAGGTCGGCTCATAAGCGCCCTTGCAACGGCAAGCATCTGCTGCTCACCGCCGGAAAGAGTACCGGCAAGCTGCCATGAACGCTCTTTAAGGCGCGGAAAAAGATCGTACACCCACTTTATATCTTCGGACAGATCGTCTTTTCTGAGATACGCGCCTATCTTGATGTTTTCAAGCACGGTGAGGTCGGCAAAAACCCTTCTTCCCTCTGGGACAAGCGTAATGCCCTTTGCGACGATCGAAGTCGCATCCTTTCCAACAAGGTTCTCGCCCGCAAGCTCTATGCTTCCGCTTTTTGCCTTTACAAGGCCTGCAATTGCTTTAAGTGTGGTGGATTTGCCCGCACCGTTCGCGCCGATGAGCGTAACGATTTCGCCCTGATGGACATCAAACGAAATACCCTTTACCGCTTCGATACCGCCGTAATTTACCTGCAGTTCCTTAACGCTGAGTATAATTTCCTTATTCATCATCGCTCACCCCCAGATACGCGGCAATAACCTGCGGATCATTCTGTACCTTGTCAGAAATGCCCTCCGAAATAAGCTTACCGAAGTCGATTACATATATGTAATCGGAAATATTCATTACAAGATCCATATGGTGCTCAACAAGAAGGACGGTAAGATCATGTCTGTCCCTTATTTCTTTTACAAACTCTGAAAGCTCAAGCGTCTCCTGCGGATTCATGCCGGCCGCCGGTTCGTCAAGCAGCAGAAGCTTTGGTTCGGCGGCAAGCGCCCTTGCGATCTCAAGCCGGCGCTGAATGCCGTAGGGCAGGCTTGTTGCAAGATCATCCTTGTATTTTTCAAGCCCCTGTTCTTCAAGAAGCGCCATGGCTTCGTCACGCATACGCTGTTCATCAGCCTTATTCATATGCAGAGCCGCAGAGAAAAAGCCGCTTTTGGCATGCATATGCTTTGCAATAAGAACATTCTCAAAAACCGTCATGCTCTTCCAAAGGCGGATGTTCTGGAAGGTTCTTGCAATGCCCATTCCGGTTATGCGGTCCGGCGTGGGCGCGATAACCGGCTGTGAGGCATAAAGCGAAGCATTTTCACCGGCGTAGGTTTTCTTCATCTTCCCCTGAGGAGTCGCACGGACAATAGGTTTGTCCATAAATTCGATAAGGCCGTTCGTCGGCTGATAAACGCCTGTGATGCAGTTGAAAGCAGTTGTCTTGCCTGCGCCGTTCGGACCGATAAGCGATACGATGTTCCCTTTGTGTACATCAATATTCAGGTTGTTGACAGCCACGACACCGCCAAACTGCATTGTAACATTTTCGACCTTCAGCACGGAATTACTCATGTTCTGTCACTCCCCTCTTTGCTTTTATTTTATTCCGCCACCCGGCTATAACCTCAGGCAGTTCTCTGTCCCCCATAATTCCCTTGCGGAAAAAGAGAACAACTATCATTATAATTACCGAAAAAACAACCAGACGGAAACCGTTGCGGAACACCGACGGTGCGCTGATGCCGAGGAACGTGCCTGAGTCGAGACCGCGCAGCCACCATTCGGAAGCCGCGACAAAAAGCATGGAGCCGATGACGCTTCCCGAAATGGAACCTATGCCGCCGAGAACCACCATGAGAAGTATCTCATATGTCATTGCCGATTTGAAATTACTCGCCTGTGCGATAGACATAACCATTGCCATGCTCGCTCCTGCGATGCCGGCGAAGAAAGAGCTTGTGACAAAGGAGATCATCTTATGCTTGGCAAGATTGATGCCCATAGCTTCAGCTGCGGTTTCATCGTCACGGATAGCTTTGAAAGCACGTCCGTAGGTCGAATTGACAAGCAGGACAATAATTATAATCGAAACAGTCGCTATCAGAACAGGCACAAACGTTGCAAACGATAGTTCGGTTCCGAAAAGCGCCGCCTTGAAGGTGCTGGTGCGCAGAAAGCTCTTGAGAAGGTTAGACCCGTTTGTAACGGAGCCAAGCTTGCTCCACTGGAAGACAGCGCGGATGATTTCCGCAAAACCGAGAGTCGCGATCGCAAGATAATCCGATTTAAGCCTCAGAACAGGAAGACCGATAAGGTACGCAAAGACGGCTGCGGCAATTCCCGCCATAAGGAGGGCAATTACAACGCCGAGAACAGTACCGAAGCCTCCGAGACTGCCGCTAAGTACTTCGGGAATTGAAAAACGTATCGCCGCATCATAATATTGGTAGACAGAATCTCTTGCACTGTCAGGAATGGTAAACATTGCGTATGTATACGCCCCGATGAGCATAAAGCCAGCATGACCAAGAGAGAAAAGTCCGGTAAAGCCGTTCAGCAGGTTCATGGAGACTGCGGCAAGCGCATAGACGGAGCCTTTCTGGAGAACTATAAGCAGCATAGAGAGCTTGCTTGTGGGCTTGATTATCTGGTCAAGCACAAGGACAATAAGGAGAAACGCCGCAACGCATACAAAGGAGATAATATTTTTTCTTTTTTGTTCAGTTTTATCCAACATAATATCCCTCCTCACACTTTATCCGTGCTCTTCTCGCCGAAAAGTCCGGTTGGCTTGAATACAAGGATCACGATAAGCAAAACAAAAGTAAACGCATCAGAGAATGTAGCAAGACCTATCTGCTCTGTTATTGAGCCGCCGGTGATAAGTATCGTATCAAGCCCTTTTATAATGCTTTCGCAAATGCCTATGATAAAAGCGCCTATAACAGCCCCGGGAATAGAGCCTATTCCGCCGAAGACCGCCGCAACAAACGCCTTGAGTCCCGGCATACCGCCGGAAGTCGGAACAACGCCGGGATAGTTGGAGAAATAGAGCATTGAACCGATCGCGGCAAGGAAAGAACCGATTATAAATGTAACGGAAATGACCTTGTCAATTTTTATACCCATAAGCTGGCTCGTTTCAAAATCTCTTGAGACGGCACGCATTGCCATGCCGATCTTTGTATGATTGATAAGGTAAACAAGAGCAAACACAAGGAAAATAGTGAGAAACGGGGTGATGACGGTAACTCTTGTCGTTGCCATTCCGAAAACGCTTATCTGATCGGAAATCCACGGAATTGCCGGGTAGTTCTTATTAAGGCCGCCCGTTATGTACAGGGCGAGGTTCTGCAGAAGATAACTCACGCCGATGGCGGAGATCATAACGGACATACGCGGCGCGGTACGCAGAGGCTTATATGCGACTCTCTCAATAACAAATGCAAGCAGAACTGTAAGGACAATTACAAGCGGAATCGCAATATACATAGGAAGCGCCGCCGCAAGATAGACCATGAGCAGTCCCGCGACCATAAAGACGTCGCCGTGGGCAAAATTGATAAGGCGAAGAATGCCGTAAACCATAGTATAACCGATAGCAATGAGCGCGTACTGACCGCCTACGGAAATACCGGATATCACATAAGGCAGAATGGTCTGCAATGTATTCATTGTGTATCCCCCAAAATATAGTTTTTCTAAGGATTATCTATAAATACAGGCTGTCACGAAAAAGGACATACCGATTCTGTCCCCTTTCGGGGCAGCCCGTAAAATACGCTTACTGGCGGGGAGTTTTCCCCCGCCAGTGAGCTTTTTGATCGGGTCAGCCGGTAAAAATCAGCCGGCTTTTACAACGTTGACGAACTCCCAAAGTCCGGTTTCAGTGTTGCATTCTTTTACAACTGCACTATCACGGAGCGCATCGCCTATGCTGTCAAAAGAGATAGCGCCGGTGATGCCTTCAAAGCTGACATTGGGCAGAGCCTCAAGCACAGCCTTAGGATCGGTAGAACCAGCCGCCTTGAGAGCCTCGAGCGCTACGCAGTATGCGTCGTAGCCCATAACAGTAACTGCCGCAAGCTGATCGTTGCCGCCGTTGTTTGCAAGGTTGGTTGCATCTTCGGAGATCCACTTCTTGATAGCTGCGTCAAACTCGGCATTTGCACCTTCCTGATAGAAAGTAGTTACGCAGATGTCAACATTGGTGCCCTTTGCTGCTTCAAGGACAACGTTGGAGTCCCATGTATCGCCGGCAAGGATAGGCATACCAAGCTCCTGAGTGTTGGCCTTCGCAATGATCTGAGCGGCCGCTTCGATAGATACGGGAGAGAAAAAGACGTCGCAGCCCTGATTCTGTGCATTGGTGATATAGGTGGAGTAGTCGCTGGTTCCTTCGGGGAACTGTTCATACACGCAGTTGTCTTTGCCGAACGCTTCTATGAAGTAGTTGCAAAGGCCGCCGGAGTAATCATCGCCCTGCTTTGCAAGGCAGTATGCCTTGGTTGCGCCAAGCTCTTTTGCATAGTTTGCAAGAACTGTACCCTGGAACGGGTCGAGGAAGCATATACGATAGTATACATCGCATCCGGAAGTGACCTGAGGATTGGTGCAGGTCACGCCAAGTGCGGGAACGCCTGCATTTTTAAATGTATCGCCGGCTGCAATGGAGACGCCGGAGCCGTAGGAGCCAAGGACGATGGAGACGCCGCTGGAAATAAGCGTCTGCGCCGCAGTAGGCGCCTTGTCGTTGGAAGAGGCGTTATCGGCATAAACAAGCTCTACCTTATAGCTCTCCCCGCCGATCTCAACGGTGGGATATACGGAGTTTGCATACTGCATACCGAGAACTTCCTGTTTGCCGCCTGCGCCGTTATCGCCGGACATCGGCTCAAAAACGCCGATTTTGACAACTTTTTCATCGCTGCCCTTTTCACCGCCGCAGGCGCAAAGAGCAAACACCATTGTAAGTGCAAGAACAACTGCAATGATCTTTTTCATTTTCTTTTCCTCCAAATATATTTCGCTGAAAGTGTCCCCGATTCGCGGACACATGTATTTGCTTCAACGATGTTATGATTATGAACTATCATTAACATAATTTCAATTAACAATTTTTACTAAATTTTTTTATCACGCCTGCCGGTTTTATTCAAGTTTAACAATTTTGGGTGAAATCCGCCATTCTTTACCGCCCGTTCTCTCGCCTTTCTCCGCATAGCAGAGTGCAAAAACGTCATGCGCGTATACGCCCGCGGCGAACAATTCTTGTAATTTATTGTCATATTTGTTTATTTCCGCCGGTTTGGTGATCAGCGGCAGTTTCTTTTCATCGGATACTTTTCTGAGTACCATGCACCCGTTTTCATTTGCCGCAAGCACCCTTGCGTACGGCGGTCTGCCGCCGCTCATACCGGCTTCAATGCCAAGCAGAGCGCACATTGAAACACGCCTTATTCGCGACATTGCGTATTTTTTTGTTTTCACCGCGTCATAAAGTCCGTCAAGTGCGGCGCAGGTGCGGCTTTCTCTGAAAAACCTGTTCCCCAGTCCGTCCTTTGAATCCGGAAGAGAGAGAAAATATTCTTCATCAAAGGCTCTCATCCGCGCAAGCGCTGCGGTTTCAAAAAGTTCCTTATTTATCACCCTGCCCGCGTTTATTTCCCGGGAAAAGACCTCCGCTGCACCGTCCGGAATAAAGCGCAATATATCCTCCCCGCCGAAAAAGCGTTTCCTGATCTCTGAAGCTGACAGAAAGCCCTCTTTGCCGAATCCGTCATGCCCGTTCCCTTCTCTTTTTACCGCAAGCGGCCGTATATTCAAATCAAGCATCCTTATCGCTTTGAGGTATTCGGCGGCAAGACTGTCGTTTGCCCCTATGATAATTTCCGCGCAGCCGCTCCCCGCGATACTGCGCATCGCTTTTTCCCTTGCCGCCGCAAAGCTCATTTCCGGTTCTTTATTCAATATTTTTTTGACTGTTTCAATATACCCTTCACTGCCCAGCACATCTGCCGCACATCCGATTGCTTCCGTGTCTCCCGTTTCACTGCCAAAGCTGATATACTCCGCGCCGAGGTCGGATAGCAGTCCGACCGCCCCCCTTGCAAAACCTTCGGCGGAAGCAAGCGCCCACGGGAGAGGGAGCTCTACCACAAGATCTGCGCCGCACTTACACGCCGCCTCCGCCCTTGCGTATTTTGAAAACAGAGCCGGCTCGCCTCTCTGGACAAAATCGCCGGACATGACACACACGACCGAGCATTCGCCGAGCAGTTCCCTTGTTTTTTCAATGTGATATTTGTGTCCCATATGAAATGGATTATATTCCGCAACGATGCCCGCGATCTTCATATTTTATTACTCCGTCAAAAAAGTCTTGCGTTTTGCAATATTTGTATTAAAATAGCTTTGTATCTATTTTACTTAATCAGCAATTTATTTACAATAGGAAGGAAAGAAAAAATGAAAATTCTTGTTATCAATGCCGGCAGCTCCTCTCTTAAATATCAGCTTATTGATATGGAGACCGAGAAAGTGATGGCTAAGGGTCTGTGTGAGCGCATAGGTATCGACGGGCATCTCAAGCACAGCCCTCTGGTCGGCGGAAAGCCCGTATTCAACGAGGACATTGCTCTGCCTACCCATTCCGAGGCTATCGCCGCAGTTATTGACAAGCTCACCAGCGCCGAGTACGGCGTCGTCGCTTCGATGAAGGAGATCGACGCGGTCGGTCACCGTGTCGTCCACGGCGGTGAAAAGTTTGCAAGCTCCGTGCTTATCAACGACGATGTCATGAAAACTCTTGATGAGTGCACTCCCTTTGCGCCTCTGCATAACCCCGCAAATATTACCGGCATAAACGCTTGCAAGGCGGTTATGGGCGATGTGCCCATGGTAGCCGTATTTGATACCGCTTTCCACCAGACAATGCCCAGCAAGGCATATATGTATGCCATTCCTTATGAATACTATGAAAAAGACGGTGTGCGCCGCTACGGCTTTCACGGCACATCTCACCGCTACGTTTCCAAGCGTTGCGCAGAACTTATGGGCCGTCCGATCGAAGAGCTCAAGATCGTTTCCTGCCACATGGGCAACGGTTCTTCAATATGCGCAATAGATCATGGCAAGTGCGTTGATACCTCCATGGGCTTCACGCCTCTGGTCGGTCTTCCCATGGGCACCCGCTGCGGCGACCTCGATCCGGGCGTAATGCAGTATATCATGCACAAGTATGATCTTGACATTGACGAAATGCTCAATATTCTCAACAAGAAATCCGGCGTACAGGGTATATCCGGCATCTCCTCCGACTTCCGCGATCTGGACAAGGCAGCCGAAGAGGGCAACAAGCGCGCCGCGCTCGCGCTCGATATGTTCCACTATTGGGTCGCAAAAGACGTCGGGGCATATGTGGCCGCAATGAACGGCGTGGACGCTATTGTCTATACCGCAGGCGTCGGAGAAAACAGTGCCGAGACACGCAAGGCGATTTCCGAGTACTTTGGCTATCTCGGCGTTAAGATCGACGATGCAGCCAACTCAAAACGCGGTGAAGATATCATGATCTCCACTCCCGATTCCAAGGTCAAGGTTTTCGTCATCCCCACAAATGAGGAGCTTGTTATCGCCCGCGACACCTGTGAAATAGTAAGCAAATAACTCGAAATGCTCCTCTCTTTTACGGGAGGAGCATTTTCTAACTTTTATATTCACGGAGGATCGTTATGCCCGTTTTTTCTGATTTCACATTCAAATCCAGTACCGGAATCAACAAAATTCACGTAAAAAAATGTCTCACCGACAGCACGCCGAGAGCCGTTGTGCAGATAGCCCACGGCATTGCGGAGCATTGCGGGCGCTATACTGATTTTATGCGTTTTCTCGCCGAAAACGGATTTGCCGTATACGCGGATGATCATCTCGGTCACGGAAAATCCGTACTTATCGGCAGTGAAAAAGGTTTTTTTGCGGAAAAAGACGGCTGGAAGCATGTCGTAAGCGATTTGGCTCTTCTACATGATATCGCCGCTGCCGAAAACCCTGGTATCCCGTATGTCATGTTCGGTCATTCGATGGGCAGCTTTCTTACAAGGAACTATATGATCGACCATCCGGATAAATATGATTATGCCATTCTAAGCGGCACCGGACATCAGGATGCGCTCACAGTGCTCGGGGGAAATATTATTGCCGAGGCGCTGGTGCTCAAAAACGGTCCGTACAGCAGCGGCAAAATGCTTGACGATATAGCTTTCGGATCATATCTCGACAAAATAGAAAAACCGAGAACGAAGTTTGACTGGTTGAGCCGTGACGAAAAGGAAGTTGACAAATACATTGCCGACCCCATGTGCGGCTTTGTATGCACGGCAAGTCTTTACCGCGACATGATGAATGGCCTTAAATATATTACTTCAAAATCCAATATCGCAAAAATGGACAAGAGCAAGCCCGTATATTTCATGTCCGGCGATGCCGACCCTGTCGGCGATTACGGCAAAGGAGTGGAAAGGGCATACAAAGCTTTCTGCGATGCCGGTCTGCACGACGTGATGATCCGCCTTTATCCTGGCGGCAGGCATGAAATGCTCAATGAAACCAACCGTGATGCGGTTTATAACGACATTCTGGAATGGCTGAATGACCGTATGCCTGAAACAGAAGGCACTATATGATTTCAAAATAAAGGTTCTAAAATAAATGTTGGGGTACACATCCGGCGAGGATGTGTCACACCCAACATTTTTTCAAAACATAAAAATCGACACCTGCTTTTGAGGCAGGTGCCGATTTCTGTTACCCTATAATGCGCTTGAATTTTTGGCGTAAGTGGCGTAAGTTTGGCGTAAATCCGCTTTTGCGCATTCAAAATGTCAAGCGATTTCAAGCCTTTGCGGTGTCTCTTAGTACATGCCGCCCATGTCGGGAGCTGCGGGCATGGGAGGATTCTTCTCGGGAATGTCGGCAACGAGGCTCTCGGTAGTGAGAACCATCGCGGAAACGGAAGCTGCATTCTCAAGCGCACTGCGGCAAACCTTGGTAGGATCAACGATGCCCATTTCGACCATATCGCCGTACTTATCGTTTGCTGCATCGAAGCCGTAATTGACCTTCTTGCTGCTGTAAACATTATTGAGAATGACCGCGCCCTCGAGTCCTGCGTTGGAAGCGATCTGCATGATAGGAGCTTTAAGAGCCTTTGCGATAATGGCAGCGCCGGTCTTTTCATCGCCTGTGAGAGACGTCACGAGCTTGTCGGCCGTCTTGGAAGCGAGAACATATGCGGTTCCGCCGCCGGGTACGATACCTTCTGCAACTGCTGCACGTGTAGCGTTGAGCGCGTCCTCGATACGCAGCTTCTTTTCTTTCATTTCGGTCTCGGTTGCTGCACCGACCTTTATAACGGCAACGCCGCCGCTGAGCTTTGCAAGACGCTCCTGAAGCTTCTCACGGTCATAATCGGAAGTGGTGGTAGAGATAGCGTGCTCGATCTGAGCGACACGCGCCTTTATATCGGCAGAATTGCCTGCGCCGTCAACGATAACGGTATTTTCCTTGGTGACCTTGACCTGATGAGCCTGACCGAGCATGCTGATGTCGGCATCCTTAAGCTCCATACCGAGTTCGGAGGAGATGACCTGACCGCCGGTGAGGATCGCTATATCCTGAAGCATTTCCTTGCGCCTGTCGCCGAATCCGGGAGCCTTGACGCATACGCAGGTGAAGGTTCCGCGCAGCTTGTTGAGGATAATGGTCGCAAGGGCTTCGCCTTCGATATCCTCGGCAATGATGAGAAGCTTGCGGCCAGCCTTGACTATCTGCTCAAGCAGAGGAAGGATGTCCTGAATATTGCTGATCTTCTTATCGGTAATAAGAATGAGAGCATCGTCAATGACTGCTTCCATTTTGTCCATATCAGTCGCCATATAGGGAGAGAGGTAACCGCGGTCAAACTGCATACCTTCGACTACGTCGCTGTAAGTCTCGGCAGTCTTGGACTCTTCGATGGTGATAACGCCGTTCTGACTGACCTTTTCCATTGCCTCGCTGATAAGGGAGCCGATAACCTCGTCGCCGGAAGAGATCGTGCCTACACGTGCGATATCATTTGCACCGCTGACAGGCTGTGAAGCGGCTTTGATAGCTTCAACGGCTGCTGCGGTTGCCTTCTGGATGCCCTTTCTCATGACCATGGGGTTTGCACCGGCCGCGAGATTCTTGAGGCCTTCGTTGATCATTGCCTGAGCGAGAATGGTTGCGGAAGTCGTACCGTCGCCGGCGACATCATTGGTTTTGGTGGAAACTTCCTTAATGAGCTGTGCACCCATATTTTCAAAAGCATCCTCAAGTTCGATCTCCTTTGCAATGGTTACACCGTCATTGGTAATGAGAGGAGATCCGAATTTCTTATCGAGGACAACATTTCTGCCTTTAGGACCGAGAGTTATTTTCACGGTATCCGCGAGCTGGTTTACGCCGCGTTCAATAGCTTTTCTTGCTTCTTCACCGTATATTATCTTTTTTGCCATAATTTATTACCTCCAACTATATATGAGAAATGATAAAGTCACTCAAGAACCGCGAGGATATCGCTCTGACGGACTATTGTATATTCAACGTCATCCAGCTTGACCTTGGTTCCTGTGTACTTGCCGACAAGAACATTCTGACCTGCGGAAACGATCATTTTCACTTCGTTGCCGTCAACCATTCCGCCGGGGCCTACTTCAACGACCTCGTATACTTCAGGCTTTTCCTGCGCCGAAGCAGTGAGAAAGATACCGGAAGATGTGCGCTCTTCTGCGGCGTTCTGCTTCAGAACAACTCTGTCAGCCAAGGGTTTTAATTTCATAATCTATACCTCCAATTTTATATTAACAAAATCAGCATCGTTAGCACTCATAAACCTTGAGTGCTAACGATGCTTATAATAACACAAATTTTCTATTTTGCAAGAGCTATCTGCAAAAAAACGCGTACAAATTTATTAATTTTTTATTACGAATTTCGAAAACGTCTCATCAGAGGGTTATTTGTCAAAAAAAGTCATGCCGGTCGGGATGACAAGATTGAGTGCGTGAGGGACAAGACGCATAACAACGTTTTTTGCAAACATGGCCTCTCCGTCGATGTTGATGACGTTTTCTTCTTCAAAATCGATGCTTATTTCGGTGCCGCGGAGGTGAGTGATATACTTGGGTATTTCATCGGCTCTGCCGGCTGCATATTTGCCGATAAGCGCGGCAAAAGCGAGCAGGCTGACTTTTTTTACTATGTAAAAATCAAGCTCGCCGTCGTCGGGTCTTGCATACAGACTCGGATTAAAGCCGCCGCCGTAAAATCTTCCGTTGCATACGCAGATGAGGGAGTGTTCGCCCTCCTGCGTAAACGTCCCGCATCTGACGGTCATTTTTCTTGATATCCCTTTAAATACGTTTATGATTGCGGAAACAACGTAACCGGTAGCGCCGCCTATAAGAGGAATATGGCTGTATTTATGCACATCTGTGCCGATCCTTGCATCTATGCCGACCGAGCATATATTGGCGCACAGACGCCCGTTGCAGTCAATGAGGTCGATCTTTCTTTCCTTGCCGTCCAGAAGCCGGTTTATATCATGATACAGTCCGGCCTCTTCTCCGAACATGCGGCAGAAGTCGTTTCCGGTACCCGTCGGGAAAGGCGCGAGCGACACATTTTCAAGCCCTGCCGCGCCGCATACACATTCGTTGAAAGTGCCGTCGCCGCCGCAGGCGTAAACGCGCAGGCTGTCATAGAGTGCAGCGTCCTCCTTTATTTTTTCCGTTGCATCCATGGGGGCTTTAGTGACATAAATTTCGTATTCGTCCGTGCGGTTTTCAAATGCGGCTCTGACTTTTTCGGCAACCTCCGGCGCTGCGTTCCGTCCGCCGGCGATGGGATTTACAATAAATAAATGTTTCAATTGCTTATCTCCGATCATTTATATTTTTTAACGATCCAGGTACATAAAAAGGTCGCATTTGATCATGCCGTTATAGAGCTTGCGCTTTTTGTCCGCGGTTTTACCGAAACAGCGTTCAAATTCGGTGTGCGATGAGAGAAGATACAGCTGCCAGTTCTCGCTTGCAAGGTACCTTTTTCCGAAAGCTCTGTAAAGTTCCTCCGCCTGCTGCTTTTCCATTATTCTTTCCCCGTACGGTGGGTTTGTGACTATAACGCCGCGGCTGGTCTTACGGTCAAACTTCACGGCGTCCGCGGTTTCAAAGCGTATAATATCGGCAACACCTGCACGCCTTGCATTTTCGTTTGCGATCTCAATAGCTTTCGGATCGATATCGGAGCCGACGATACGGTAATCCCCGTTATATTCCTTGGATACCGCAAGCTCGCGCTCCTGCTCCCAGAGATTTTTGTCTATCCAGCGCCAATTGCAGGCGGAGAACCTGCGGTAAAGTCCCGGCGCACGGTTTTTTGCTATGAGCGCGGCTTCTATCGGGATCGTGCCGCTGCCGCAGAACGGATCGCAAAAATCATCCCTGCCTCTGTAACGGGAAAGCTTGACCATTGCTGCGGCCATCGTCTCTTTCAGCGGAGCGGCATTATGGGCGGGGCGATATCCGCGCTTGTGAAGGCCGTCGCCCGTGGTGTCGATGCACATGGATACGCTGTCCTTCATTATTGCAAACTGGATCTGATAAAGTTCGCCGGTCTCCGGAAACCATTCGATTCCGTAAACGCTTTTCAGCCTTTCCGCGACGGCTTTTTTTATTATTTTCTGACAATCACTGACGGAAAAAAGTTTTGAGTTGAGACTGTGCCCCTTGACGGGAAAAGCGGCGTCGCGCGGGATGATTGATTCCCACGGGAGCGCTTTTGTCTTTTCAAAAAGCTCATCGAAGGTGAACGCGTCGAACTTTCCCAATTCAAGCAGTATGCGTTCACCTACGCGGAGATTGATATTAGCTCTCGCAATCAAGCTTTCGTCGCCGCTAAAATAAACCCTGCCATTCTCGGAAGCAACATTTTCAGCTCCCATTCGCTTCAGTTCATCCGCAATAAGAGCTTCAAGTCCGAGCAGGCAGGGAACGCAAAGTCTGTAATTCATTTCTATCCTCCGTATACCGCCGCTGTCCGTATAAATAATCGAGTATATGATACTACGAATTTTTTAAACTGTAAACCACATATTCTATGAATAAATTGTTAACTGCCGCGGGGGTTAAAATGACATTTTTTTCGAATATGTTTATTTTTCGTTGAATATTACTGGTTCGCTGTGCAAATCCGACAAGAATTTTAAAAAATCTGTTAATTTGACTATTGAAATTTCAATAGAGATGAGTTATATTATTCATAGTCACAGAATGTTCATTTTTTTTGAAAGGGAACGGCAGCACAGATGGATAGAGAAGGTTTTATGAAAGTGCTTGAGGACTCTTTCACCGCCTACTATAATATAATTTTGGAAAATGACGCAGGCGATCTTCCGCTTGCTTTCAGAGCCGATTATTTTTCAAGGGCGGAGAAGTACTGGCTTACAAAGAAGATCACGGTGTGGGCAAATGAAACCAATGAATTTGCTTATGTTTTCTCTGACAGGTCATTTGACAAAGAAACCGTCGATATGTGTCTTGACTATGCCCTCAAGGAAGGGCTGCCGAGGGTCAGACCGCATAAGGAGCATCAGTATACTAACATAAAAGTTATTTTTGTGGCGGATTCCTTTGATAAAGAAACCGCGAAATACATACAGGGAAAAAAATTCAGCAAAAGCTACAAATTTTCTCTCCACGGCTTTACGGAGCTTAAAACGGCGGCGGCGGATATCTCGGCGCAGAAAGCCTACGCAAACAGGGCCGGTCACGAGTTGACCGATTATTTCAGTAAACTATTTGCAGCCAACAAGTAAAAGGTCTGCAAGTGGTAATAAAATTTTTCATATCAAGGAGTGAAAAGTGTGAGCGCAATAGTTATCCTTCTCATCGCAATTGTTCTGCTGGCACTCGGCTACGTCTTTTACGGCGGCTGGCTGGCAAAAACATGGGGTGTAGATCCTAACAGGGAGACCCCCGCACACACCAGCTACGACGGCACAGACTTTGTTCCTGCAAACCCCGCCGTTCTGATGGGTCACCATTTCTCATCCATTGCCGGTGCAGGCCCCATCAACGGACCTATCCAGGCCGCAATCTTCGGCTGGGTTCCCGTATTCCTGTGGGTCGTTATCGGCGGTATCTTCTTCGGCGCAATGCATGACTTTGGTGCTTTGTTCGCCTCCATCCGCCACAACGGCGGTTCCATCGGCGAAGTCATCAAGGACGAGATGGGTGTTAAGGCACAGCGCCTGTTCACCATCTTTGCACTGCTCGTTCTCATTCTGGTTATCGCTTCCTTCACCGCTGTTGTTGCAGGTACTTTCGTATCTGTTGCAAAAGAGGGTGAGCCTGCACTGCCCTTCATCACTGTCGGTCGTGCAAACGTAAGCGGCAACGCTTCCACCGCAACCACCTCTCTTCTGTTCATCGTTATCGCATTCATCTTCGGTTACTTCGTGTACCGCAAGAATGCTCCTGTCGGTCCCGCAACGATCGTAGGTATTGTCGGTATCATAGCTATCGTTATCGCCGGTCTTAACGTCGGTGTCAACGCAAGCCGTACCGCATGGGTCATCTTCATAGCAGTTTACGTCATGGCCGCATCTCTGCTGCCTGTCTGGATTCTGCTCCAGCCCCGCGACTATCTGTCCTCCTTCCTGCTTTACGGTATGATGATCATCGCGTTCGTCGGTATCATCGGCTCCGGCGCAAAGGTTGACCTGCCCGCATTCACCGGCTGGTCCGGCATCAACGGCAATGCATCTCTCTTCCCGACACTGTTCATCACAGTTGCCTGCGGCGCTGTTTCCGGCTTCCACTCCCTTATCGGTTCCGGTACAACCTCCAAGCAGCTCAACTCCGAGAAGGACGCACAGGTCATCGGCTACGGCGCAATGATCATTGAGTCCGCTCTGGCGATCATCTCCATCATTGCAGTCGGTGTTGTCTTCAAAGAAACCAACATCGGCGGCGGCGACAAGTTCCTTCTTTCCGCACCTCCCACCATTTTTGCAGGCGGTGTTGCAACCATGGTCGCAAATATGCTCGGCGGTGTTGCAGACTTCTCCAACCCCGTATACGATACCGTATACACTCTCCTCACTCTCGCTGTTTCCGTCTTTGCTCTGACCTCTCTCGACTCCGGCACGCGTCTTGCTCGCTACATGTTTGCTGAGCTCTTCATTCCCGAAGGAAAGACCCACGACGAGCTGACCGGCGCGGCAAAGTTCTTCTCCACCCCCATTGTTTCCACCGGTATTATGGTCGTTATCGGCTGCGGCATGGGCTTCATGGGTCTGAGCCAGATCTGGGGCGTTTTCGGTGCTGCCAACCAGCTGCTTGCAGGTCTTGCTATGCTGGCTGTTGCTGCATGGCTGGGCAACATCGGCAAGAAGAACGGTATGTTTATCTTCCCCATGATCTTCATGCTTGCCGCAACTCTTACCGCTCTTGTTACCACCATTATCAATAAGATCAACCTCATTGCTTCCGCTGGCGCTGCATGGGGCGACTGGTTCCAGATGATCTGGTCCATCGGTCTTGTTGTTCTGGCTGTTATCCTTGTTGTTCAGGGCGTACAGGTTCTGGCAAAGAAGAACGCAAAGAAGGCATAATTCAGGTCTGCTTTGCAGAAAACATAATAAAACAGCTTCCCGATTATTCGGGAAGCTGTTTTTCGTGACTTCATGTCAGCTGACAGGCTTATTATGCTGCACACTCCATTTCGTTTTGAATGTCAATTTTTAACGTATCATTTTGTAAACCTTACCGCATAGCCGCAGCTGCGGCAAAGCGGCTCAACCGCCCTGCTTTCGGAAAAAGCGTTAAACATACGCTCAGCCCGTTCGCCGCTTATGATCTGATCAAGATCCTTTTCTAACAGATTTCCGAGAGCGATATCACCGTCATGATCAAGACAGCACGGCACAACGGTTCCGTCGCACAGAACCCCTATCTGATCGCGCAGTCCATAGCAAAAAAGTCTCTCATTCTCCCCTGTTTTATCAATATCCGGCCAATCAAACTTCTCACCCGGTTCAAGCCAGAGCTTTTCACGCAGCTTTATTCCCTGCCGATGCACACTCCAAGGCTTTGGAAAAAAGTATTCAAGCGCTTTCTCTATATGGGGATTCAATAAATCAAGCCCGTTTTTATTCCAGAGGCGGAGTACGCATATTTTGTCCGCCTCGCTCATCCGGAGTGCAAAAAGTGCGCACTGGGAAATATAGCTTTCAAGCTCATTTCCCGGGTTTGCTTCAAACGATTGCAGGGAAACATTCACCTTGTGGACAGCGGGTGAATCAAGAAGAAGCTGCCCTTTGCTATGCAAAAGCGTTCCATTTGTCGTAATAATGACCTTAAAGCCCTTGCCCCCCGCGATTTCAAGAAACGTCTCAAGCTCTTTATGCAGGAGAGGCTCGCCCATAAGGTGGAAATACAGATAGTCGGTATATTTTTGAAGCTTATCCGTAAGCAGGTCAAACTCTTCCCTGCTCATAAAATGAGCCGTTCGCCTTGTTCCGGGGCAAAAGGCACAATTAAGATTGCATACATTTGAAATTTCCAGATATACTTTTTTGAATCTTTTCATACATTTAAGAAATGTGCCTGATGGCTGTTCATCAGGCACACATGTTTTTAAAAAAGTCCGGGGAAGCCGGGCAGTCCGCCCTGAAGCTTGGCCATGGATTTGCTTGTCTGTTCGTCTGCCGCTTTCAAAGCCCCGTTGACTGCCGCAAGGACCATATCCTGAAGCATTTCAACATCATCGGGATCAACGACTTCGGGATCGATCACAATGGATTTGAACTCTCTTGTTCCGCCTACAACGGCCTTGACGGCTCCACCGCCCGCGGTAAACTCAAAATCGGTAGACTCAAGCTCCTGCTGCATTTTCAGGAAATCCTGCTGCATTTTCTGAGCCTGTTTCATCATGTTCATCTGACTTCCACCGCCGGGATAACCGCGAAAACCACCTTTTGCCATTTTATATGTCCTCCAAAACTAAATAAATTTCACTTCGGGATACTTTTTAAGTTCTTCAAGATTCCGTGCAGAACCGTCTTCCTTCATTTCGGAAAGAACGACGCGAACCGGCGCGCCCAGCAGCTTCTGTGCTGCTGATGAAAATTTCTGCAATATCTCCTGCTTATTGATTCTTGTATATACAAACCCGGCCGCCGCTTCAAGCCGGAGCGTATTATCCGTCAGCACTCCGGATATTTTTTTTGCGTCCGACAGGCTCATTTTTATATCCATAGGCAGCAGATCCGCCGCCTCGTCACAGATGCTTTTCCATGTAACTCCGCTTACTGCCGGGGCAGCGGATAGTGTCTGAGTCTCCGTCTCAACGGCATTTCCGGCATCCGGGTATACCGGCATTTCCTCCTGCGGTTCATCTCTCCGTCCGTTCAATTCCTCATCATGATCCGCCTCTATCTTCTCTTCCTTGCTTATAGGTGCGGTATTATGAGCTTTTGCGGTAATCTTCCCGCTTGAGATGCACTCCTCAAGCCTTGAAACTCTCGCCCTCAAAGCGCTGACGCTTTCGCCATCGGCTGCGCCGCACAATGAAATCAGGCAAAGCTCTACCACCGTTTTTGGATTAGGAGCATCGCGCAGTGCGGAAATCGCACGCTGTACGGTTTCCGTGACCGCTATGATCTCTTCCGTCGTCATCCTTGCGGAGAAATCCGACAGAAGCGGCTTGTCATAGCCGCCGGTTGTGAGGCTTCCTCCCGTTTTAGGAGCGACTTTGATTATCATTATATCTCTCAGCAGACCGCTCAGTTCTTTAAGAAATGTCCCCGGGTCTTTTCCGTCCATCCACATGGAAGAAAATTCCGAAATGGCGGTCTCGGTGTCATGCCGGAGGATATGCCCCAACATCTCGGCTATCCTGCGGTTTCCCGCAAGCCCCATTGTGTTATACACGGTATCGACGTCAATTGCGTCATAGGACGAGCATTGATCAAGAATACTCATAGCGTCCCTGAGTCCGCCCTCGGCAAGACGTGCGATCAGATCCGATGCGTCATGACTGAGCGCACAGTTTTCCTTTTGAGCCACATACTCAAGATAATGCGCGATCTCTGAAGTCTCCAGTCTGTGGAAGCTGTGCCTCTGGCATCGGGACAATATCGTTGCCGGAACCTTCTGAAGCTCAGTCGTTGCGAGGATAAACATCAAATGCTCCGGCGGCTCTTCAAGAATTTTCAGAAGGGCGTTGAAGGCAGATGTAGTCAGCATATGAACCTCATCTATAATATAGACGCGCTTCTTGACCGTTGCCGGCGTAAAAACAGCCTCTTCTCTCAGCGTTCTGACATTATCGACCTTATTATTGGAGGCAGCGTCCATCTCAACCACATCCATGATCGAGCCGTCTGTTATCCCTATGCATGAAGGACATTTGCCGCACGGATTCCCGTTAACAGGGTTTTCACAGTTGACCGCTTTTGCGAGAATACGTGCACAAGTCGTTTTGCCGGTCCCTCTTGTGCCGATAAAAATATACGCATGGGAAAGACGACCGGTTTTGACCTGGTTTTTCAGCGTTTCGGTAATATGCTTCTGCCCGATAACCTCGTCAAAGGTCTGCGGTCTCCATTTTCTGTATAAAGCTTGATACATTGCAAACCCTCTTCCGCGGTACAGCCGATAAAGAATTTATGGCTCTTGACAAGACTGCACACCCCGACTCGAATAATGCACTATGCCCGTTACAACGGCAGCCGACTCAGACCCGGCAGCCTCACGGCACACGCAATGCACCGCTTAATGCTGCTCGGTTCCCCGCCTGACATGGTTCACGGGATCACGTTGCGCGAGACCGGGTCGTCAACGCCGCTTACCGAGGTCAGACAACACAGCACATATCCTCATGGGGGAATTCATCCCTGCTGTAGCGCATTGCAGGTTACAGGGCATCGCTAACTCCCCGACTAGTGCAGCCTTGTCAAAAGCCACGACATTAATATACTACAAAATTTTTGAATGCGCAACACAATTTTTCTCTTTACAAAAAAGAAAAATGTGCTATAATAATCAAGGTCAAAAAAATGCATGGGCCATTAGCTCAGCTGGGAGAGCGCCAGGTTCGCAATCTGGAGGTCAGGGGTTCGATCCCCCTATGGTCCACCATACCGTCAAAAGGAGCAAGCACCGTTCCGTTTCCGCTTTACAGCGAAAACTGCACTATGTTTGCTCCTTCTTCCTTTTAAACTGCGACCCACTCCGTTGGGCTCGCAGTTTATTTTTCCACTTCCTCTTTTCGATTCAAACCCATTTAGTTGGGCTTCAATTTGGTTCTTGTCCTCAAAATTGACTGACCCTGCCATGAAATACCAAATCCCGCAGTCCTTGAGATTGCGGGATTTTTCTTGTTTTTTCGCTTGTTTATCACGTTTTTCGGGCTTTATCTTTCTTTGCTTTTGCCGAAATCGCAACGCCGTCAACGGCGCTGCTGAGCGCAAATAAACGCCATTTTTACGAACGGATTTACGAACGGCTTATACTGCCTGCCGAGTTCAGCGCGCTCCTCCTGAAGCTGTGCCAGATCTGAAAGGCGCTTGCTGAAGATGTCCAGTGCGTTCTTCTCCGCCTCGCTGAGTGAATCGACCTCGATGCCCTCCGCCGCCATTTCCAGAACCTCACGGTCGGTAAGCGGCGAACTGCGCTCTTGATACTGCTTGTCTATACGCTCAGGAACGCTGTTATTGTCTTTCCGAGAGCCTGATATACTTCCTCCGGCGTCATTTCGTAATTCTTCTCCGACAGTATATCCAGAAAGTATTTCAGCTCCTCCGGAGTTTCTATCGCCGAGAGAATATCCAGTCGCATTTCTCTGGGAACTTTCATTATAATCAGCAGCTTTGCCAATCTTTCGCTGAACTCTTGTGTCAATGTTCTCTCCATTGAAATTTTTCCTTTCGTTATACTGTGCCCGTGACAGCTCCACGCATCCTTTCGCCGTTTTCTCGTAATAATGGACTTTACCGAAGCGGTAAAACCTCTTTACTTCTCCGACCGGCGCAGAACCGTTTGACCACTGTAAAAATAAAGTCTCCGTCTCGCTGTATACGCTTTTTTTACTATACTTCCGCTTGTCGTCATCGTCAAGCTTTTCCCTTGCCTGATACTGAACGGCGTCTTCCTCATCCCCGATTATCTGTTCCTCTTTCGGGTTGAGTATGTCCATGATCTCATTGAAGCGGGCTGTTTTCCTGTCAAGCTCCGCCTGCTTTGCAAACGGCTCGGCTATCATCTTCT
>OIZL01000213.1_pt1 | contig 49978 bp, 52 predicted proteins | sample 1588541 | NCBI WGS metagenome assembly OIZL01 (sample SAMN03283285) | human gut metagenome | biome: human-associated habitat; material: feces | host: Homo sapiens | place: Peru | collected 2012 | reverse complement strand
TAAGCAGAGCGCAAGCTAAGCTGAAATGATGATGGCCGCCGAGAAATCGGCGGCCGTTACAGCTTGTCGAACAACCCCGGGGTTGTTAAGGAGCCGCAGTACCTTAAATTAATTCCGGCTGTGACGATATGTGCGTCAAAACGGATGAAAACCAATGGGTTTTCGTACTTTGCGGGTTTTTACGCCCGGGAGCGAATGCGAGAGGCAAAATACGAGAAAAACTCGAAAAAGTGGCATACTGCCACTTTTTCGACACTCAAAGCCCAACACAGCGTGTCGGGCTTATAATGCTATCTTGCTTGATTACGCGCTTGCAGGGGGAAGCGCTTCGTTGTCGTCCTTATAGACATACAGAGGTGCGCCGCATTTTTTGATAACATCATTTGTTATTATGCAGCGTTTTATCGTGCTGTCACTCGGCACATCATACATGATATCCTGCATGACGCTCTCTAATATTGCTCTGAGACCGCGTGCGCCTGTCTTGCGCTCAATGGCCATTCTTGCAACTTCCTTGAGTGCATCGGTTTCAAAGTCAAGATCAACGCCGTCAATTTCAAACAAACGCTTATACTGGCGCGCCAACGCATTTTTGGGTTCGGTAAGTATTTTCATAAGCGCGTCCTCGTCAAGCTGATGGAGCGTAACGATTACAGGGACGCGGCCGATGAATTCGGGTATAAGGCCGAATTTGAGAAGATCCTCGGGGAGTATGTTCTTCAAGATTGCACCTGTATCCTTCTGAACGTTCGATTGAACGTCGGCGCCGAAGCCCATGAGCTTTTTGCCGGTACGGCGGCTTATTATGTCCTCGATGCCGCAGAATGCTCCGCCGCAAATGAACAGTACGTTCGTTGTGTCGATCTGGATGCACTCCTGATGAGGATGTTTGCGGCCGCCCTGCGGAGGAACGCTTGCTACAGTGCCTTCAAGTATTTTGAGAAGCGCCTGCTGCACACCTTCGCCGGAAACATCGCGCGTTATGGACGGATTCTCCGATTTGCGCGCTATTTTATCTATTTCATCGATATAGACGATACCCTTCTCGGCGCGCTCAACATTGTAGTCAGCGGCTTGAATGAGCTTTAGGAGTATGTTCTCCACGTCTTCGCCGACATAACCCGCCTCTGTGAGTGAAGTTGCGTCGGCAATGGCAAACGGCACGTCAAGCACCTTTGCGAGCGTCTGCGCGAGAAGCGTTTTACCGCAGCCTGTAGGCCCTAACATAACGATGTTGCTTTTTTGCAGTTCAACGTCATCGCTGTTTTTGAGGTTTATGCGCTTATAGTGGTTATAAACTGCGACGGCAAGAGCCTTTTTTGCATCGGCCTGCCCAACGACATACTGGTCTAGCGTAGCAACTATCTCATGCGGCTTAGGTATGCCGTCAAGTTCGATAGGCTCGTTAAGACGGTCGTCCTCGATTATTTCCTGGCAAAGTGCGATGCATTCATTGCAGATATTGACCCCGGGTCCCGCTACAAGGCGGGTAACCTCGTTTTGGCTCTTTCCGCAAAAAGAACATCTCACGTTTGACTTATCATCATTTTTTGCCATCTCTTATCTCCTGGGGGGAATTATTTCGTCGATGATCCCATATTCCAACGCCTCTTGCGCCGTGAGGAAGTTATCGCGCTCGGTATCGTTTTCAACCTTTTCGAGCGGTTGGCCGGTGCGCGCGGCAAGAATGGTGTTCAGCTTGCGCTTTGTCCTTATTATGTGTTCGGCATGTATGAGCATGTCGGTGGCTTGGCCCTGCATACCGCCGCTCGGCTGGTGTATCATTACTTCGCTGTTTTCAAGCGCCCTGCGCTTCCCCTTTGCGCCGGCTGCGAGCAGAAACGCGCCCATGGAGGCGGCGATGCCGACACATATCGTGGACACTTCGCATTTAAGATACTGCATGGTGTCGTATATGGCCATGCCCGCCGATACCGATCCGCCAGGGCTGTTTATGTAGAAGTAAATATCCTTATCGGGATCTTCCGCCTCAAGGAAAAGCATCTGCGCAATGACGAGATTGGCGGTGACGTCGTTCACCTCGTCTCCCAAAAAAACTATTCTGTCTTTAAGCAGACGTGAATATATGTCGTATGCACGTTCGCCCTTATTCGTCTGTTCGATCACTGTGGGTACAAGTGGCATATTCTATCCTCCTTCGGCGTTAATGATTGTTTAGAGCTTATTTTCTGACCGCGTTGTCGACAATGAGCGCGACGGCTTTCTCGACCTTAACACGGTTTTCAAAGTAGCGCTTAAGCTCGTCTGTTACCTTGAACTCCTTGCGCTGCGCCTCATCCTTTATGGAACTGAGGAATTCATTTACGGCATTATCGACATCCTCAACGGTGGGGACGATGTTCTCCTCTTTGATAATGGCGTCGAGCATGAGCCTGATCCTGACCCTGTTAGTGGCGTCGGGAACATAGTCTTTTTTCATCTGCTCAACCGTCATGCCCGAGAACTGCGTGTACATGTCGAGAGTGAGGCCCTGACCGGCAAGCCTATACTCAAGGTCATGAATCATATCATCGCACTCTGCCTCGATCATGACGTCAGGAATTTCAATTTCGGCGTTATTGGCGGCCGCAAGAAGGGCGGCGTTCTCGAACGCGTTCTTTCTGAGTTCCTCGCTCTGCTTTTCCATTTCGGAGCGGACGCTCGCCTTATATTCTTCGAACGTATTATATTCCGAAACATCCTTGGCGAAATCGTCGTTGAGTTCGGGGAGCTCTTTTACGCGAATATCATTGATATGGCACGCAAATACGGCCTCCTTGCCTGCAAGCTCTGCAGCGTGATACTCCGTTGGGAATGTGACGGTGATGTTTTTATTCTCGCCTACGCTCATGCCGATGAGCTGTTCCTCAAAGCCGGGTATGAATCTGCCTGAACCTATTTCAAGCTCCTGATTGTCCGCCGTGCCGCCGTCGAACTTAACGCCGTCGATGCTGCCCGAATAGTTAAGGTCGATTACATCGCCTTTTTCAATGGGCCTTTCGACAGCGATGAGCCTTGCCATATCGCTGCGCTGCGCTTCTATGCGCTTATCAACGGCTTCGTCCGTAACAGTATACTCATCGGCGGTGACTTCTATACCCTTGTATTCGCCGAGCTTTACTTCCGGGCGCACAGCCACGGTTGCGGTGAATCTGACTGCGATGCCTTCGGGAAGCTCTGTGTCGCCAAAGCCGCGAAGAGCGTCTATGTCCACATGTGGAGCCGCTATAGTGTCGAGCCCGTATTCCTTGACTGCAGCTTCAAACATAGCGGGGTAAATATCGTCAAAAGCATCATCAAAGAATGCGAGTCCGCCGTACATGCTCTCGATGACCTTGCGGGGCGCTTTGCCCTTGCGGAATCCGGGAACGTTATACTTGCGGGCGTTCTTTACATATGCTTTCTGCATACCGGCTTCGAGCTCGCTCTGAGTTATATCAAAGGTCAGCTTTACCATGCTGCCCTTGAGTTTTTCCATTGTCGCCATAATGGTATCCTCCGTATACATTATTCATTGTGTTGATTACTCCGACGTTTGGCTATGATATCACACCCGATAAATTTTGTAAATGGGTATAATGTAAGTAATACGGCGCATTTTGTGCGAAACCGTGATTGACATGTAAGTGTTTTGCGGTATATTCGGCGCCGCGGCAAGGCGATATTTTGAGCAACCATTATCAGGCGGTGTCGGGGGATAAAGCGCTGCGTTCGATTTAAGAATCAATATGTGAAGCATTTCTTGAAACGGCGGAAAAATGCGCATGTAAAAAAGAAAACGGGCGAACTTCATTAAGAGCCGCCCGTATATTTACTCTTCTACTGCGCCTCTTTTATTACGCCCTTTCTATATGCTTCGAGCAGTGCCTTAAGGTCGTCTATGCGCTCCTTCAGTACAGCGCCCGTGTCGGTGTCGCCAACGAGAAGCCTTTGCGGGAGAGATTTTACGATGACGTCCTTTGACTGTATGTCGTTCTCAAAAAACACAGAGGTGTCGGTCGTGCCGAACGGCTCATGGGCAACGATGCGCATACGCTTTGACGTGAAGAACATCGTATAGCCGGCGATGCCGGTTTGCGATTGATATGCGCGGCAGAATCCGCCGTCGATTACCACACGCCTTCCGTTAGCCTTCTGCGGCCCCTCACCTTCCTTGGCTTTAACGGGTATATGCCCGTTGACTATGCAGGAATATGACTCATTTAGCCCGAAATGATGAAGGATATTGAGTGCAAAATCCTCATTGTCGCAGTATTTATAGTATGCGTTTTTCGGTTCTTTGAAGGTCGATTTATCCTCGAGCAGTGCGCGTTCGAACGTTGTTATGTGCGTTCTTCCGAATATAGGCGAGTTGCGGCCGCACCAGAGAAACCACATAAAGTCCCGTCCGCGCTCACGATCCGCAGAGCCTTCGGGCGCATAGAACGCCTTACGCGCAAGGCACTCGGCGTAGTCGAGATATTCGCGGCCGGAAAGCATTTTGCCGTCGCAGTCAAACTCCATGAAGCTGCCGTCGTCATTGCAGGGTACACAGCCGTGGAAAAGCAGGTTTCCGTTGTAGCAAAGATATATGCTTCCCGAAGAATAAAGATAACGTATATGCGCTTGCAGACGATGGCTGTTTTTGAATGCGCTCGTAAGCTGTTCGAGCAGAAGCTGCTCGGACTCCGTAAGCCTCGTCGGGTCGCTCGGATCGATTGTCGGAAAATCCTTGTCGCGCAGCTCGTGCTTTACGCCGTCTATCGTGATGGTCATGTCGCTGTAATCAATGCGCGAAAGCATGTCGCGATCATCCATTTTGTATTCGGGACGACGTCTTATGATCTGACCCTCGAGCTTTAACTGTATAACGCAGATGGCCTTGTGCATACGCGCGTAGAGGCTCAGATCCTTAGGCATATAGTGCTCGCTCGGCAGCTTGCGCGGCGTAAACACCGAGGAGTCATTATCGGAATAGAATTCTGAAGCGAAAAGCGCAAGCGGCAGTATGTTGATGCCGTACGCATTTTCAAGCATATCAAGGTTATCGTACTGGACACAGTTTTTTACTGCCGTCGCAACGCACACTTCGCTGCCTGCCGCCGCACCCATCCACAGTATGTCGTGATTACCCCACTGTATGTCGACGTCATGGTGAGCCATTAGCCTGTCAATGACCACATCGGCATGTGGGCCGCGGTCAAAAACGTCGCCCACTATGTGAAGATGATCTACGGCCATGCGCTTTATCAGCTCGCAGAGCGCGAGTATGAAAGCATCGGCGCGGTCAAGGTCGATTATGCTCGATATTATGCGTTCATAATACATCTCTTTGTCGAGCTCTACATAATGGGTGTGGAGAAGCTCGTCAATTATGTAAGCAAAGTCGGGGGGGAGAGCTTTTCTGACCTTGGAGCGGGAATATTTTGACGTTGTGGCGCGGCATACGGTTATGAGCCTGTGGAGCGTTACACGATACCAGTCGCACATGTCGGCCCCGGAAGCACGAATTTCGTCGAGCTTGTGTTCCGGATAGTATATGAGCGAAGCCAAAGACTTACGCTCCTGTTCGCCCAGCGAGTTTGCGAATACGAGCTCTATTTTGTCCCTGATAGCGCCCGATGCGTTGTTGGTAATATGCAAAAACGCTTCATGCTCGCCGTGTATATCGCTCATGAAGTGTTCGGTGCCCTTGGGAAGGTTGCATATTGCCTGCAGGTTTATTATCTCCGAACTGACAGTCTGAATAGACGGATACTCCCTTGCCATCAAAGAAAGATAGCGTACGGATCTGCCGTTTATGCGCTGCTGATCCATATGACATGCGCCTCCTTACACGAATTATATTATAATTATACTACTTATTTCCTTTACCGTGAACCGAAAAAAACGAAGATTGTGACATTTCGGAAAAATAAACGGAAGTCGGAGACAATTGTTGACAGATAATATTATTCGGCATATAATATTGAACAAAAGAAGCCACGCCGTGTTCGTAAAAGCATGTACAGAAACCGGACCGGATATGGTATAATAGCTTCAAATCTCTACAGAAAACAAGGAGGCAATGAAATTGGTTGATAAAAACACAGCCCGTGCAGTGCTCGATGAAGCGTTGAAAACGGGTGGAGATTTTTCGGAGTTGTTTTGTGAGGATACCGAGACGAACAACATCTCCATGAGCAACGGTAAAGTCGAAAACGCAACGTATTCAAGACTGAACGGCGCCGGGGTGCGCGTTTTGAAGGGGACGCGCTGTGCGTATGCGTTTACGGCGGGCATGAACGAAAGGGCGCTTATGGAGGCCGCGAGGGCCGCCGCAGCCGCCATTGACGGCGTAAAAGAGGGCGAAACAAGGACCTTTGAGGTAAAAGACTATAAGCGGTCACCCAAGCTTCCGTTTTCGGCTGTCGATAACGTGAAGCGCATATTGCTTTTGAAAGAAGGAACAGCCGCCGCGAAGGCGTATTCGAGTGAAATTTCGCAAGTAGAGGCGTCGTATGTAGATGTCGACCAGCGTATAATGGTTTGCAATTCAAACGGAGTTTGGGCGGAGGACAGACGCCCGAGAACGCGCGTATTTGTTCAGGCAGTTGCGACGAAGGACAGCGAGGCGCAGACGGGCTACGAAAGCCCCGGACTGGGCATGGGCTTTGAGGCGTTCGAGCGCATCAATATGGAGCAGGTAGGCGCCCAGGCTGCCAAGACGGCCGTTACGATGCTCCATGCGCCGCAATGCCCGTCCGGATTCCTGCCTGTCGTTATCGACGGCGGCTTCGGCGGAGTTATTCTTCATGAGGCATGCGTCCACTCGCTTGAGGCGACGAGCGTTTCGAAGGGGAACAGTGAATTTTGCGGAAAGCTTGGACAAAAGATTGCTTCGGACATAGTCACCGCCGTCGACGACGGAACGCTTGCCGGCGAGTGGGGAACGATAAACGTGGATGATGAAGGCACTCCTTCTCAGCGCAACGTGCTCGTTAAAAACGGAATACTTAAGAGCTATCTTTTTGATATGCTCGGAGCGAGAAGAATGGAGCATCCTCTTACAGGCTCGAGCCGCAGACAGAGCTATGCTTACGCACCGACATCGCGAATGACAAACACGTTTTTCGCGCCCGGCAGCGACGACGAGGAGGAGATGATAGCCTCCACCGCGGAGGGCCTTTTCGCGGCAAGGATGGGCGGCGGTTCGGTCAACCCGCTTACGGGAGAATTTAATTTTGCGGTTCTTGAAGGCTACTGGATAAAGAACGGCAAGATATACTGCCCTGTCAGGGGCGCAACGCTCGTTGGGCGCGGCGCGGATGTGCTGATGAAGATAGACAGAATCGGCAAAAAGATGTGGATGGGTCAAGGCATGTGCGGATCAGCTTCCGGAAGCATACCTACGAACGTAGGGCAGCCGCGCATAAGAGTAAAAGAGATAACGATAGGCGGCAAGGGAGGTGCGCTGTAATGACTTTTGATGAATTTACAAGTGCCGTTTTCGAAGAAGCGCTGCGCATGGGCTGCACGGCGGCAGAGGTATATTTTGCGGAAGGCGACAGTGCGGAGATAGGCGTTCTCGAGGGCGAACTCGACCAATACAGTGTCAGCCATAACTTCGGGCTTAACCTGAGGGTCGAGTACGACGGCAGGAACGGGTACGCCTATACGGAAACATTTGAGAATCCTTCCGAGCTTGCTAAAAAAGCAATAGATAATGCCTGCGCCATCGAGTCGGCAGACGCACACCCGATGCAGGGTAAGAGCGAATATGCCGATATTCCGGAGGCGGAAAACCCGTTGTTTGAGCTTGACCGCAAGCAGCGAATAGAGCTTGCGAAGGAGATTGAACGAGCTGCAAAAGCAAAGGATGGGCGCGTCATAAGGGTGTCAACGAGCGAGATTGCGTCGGATGATTCGACAGTAATAATCAGAAATACGCTCGGACTTGATGCAAAAAAACGCGAGGCGCTTTCTTATTCGTTGGTAGGCGCTATTCTTTCGCAGAACGGTGAAATGAAGAATGCGTATTCGTTCAGAAGCGGCAAGGAAGCTCTCAACATAGATAAGCTTGTGACGGAGGCCGTTGATAACGCGGCGGCGCAGTTCGGCGCTTCGCCTGTTGCGGCAGGAGAATATGATGTAATAATAAAGAACGAAGCTATGGCGGATCTGCTTAACGCGTTTTCGCCCATGTTCAGTGCCGAAAACGCCCAGAAAGGCCTTTCGCCGCTGAACGGCAAAGAGGGAGAGACGGTTGCCTCCGAATTGATAACGATACTTGACGATCCGTTTTATCCTGAGTTTGCGCGCGCCTTTGACGCAGAGGGCGTTCCGAGCGTAAAGAAGGCGGTTGTAGAAAAGGGAACGCTCAAGACGCTGCTTCATAACCTTAAAACGGCAAAGCGTGCGGGGGTAGAATCGACATCAAACGCCTCGCGCGCAAGGCTTACGTCGCCGATAGGCGTATCGCCCAGCGTCTTTTATATCGAGCCGGGTGATACGAGCTATGACGAGCTCGTAAAAAAGCTCGGAAACGGCTTGATAATCACAGAGCTTGCGGGCCTGCATTCGGGAGTGAACACGGTTTCCGATGAGTTTTCGCTGCTTGCGAGCGGCAGACTTGTTGAAAACGGTGAGATAGTCCGCAGCGTCGAGCAGATAACGATAGCGGGTTCCTTCCTTGAGACGATGCGCAATGTTGATACGCTCGGATCGGATATGAAGTTTGGCATACCTGTCGGCTCTATAATAGGTTCGCCGAGCATTCTTGTAAAAGGCGCCCATATTTCGGGAAAATAAACGCATAGCCGGATGAATCAATAAACCGCCGATCGCGAACTGCCTTCGGCGGTTTTTATTGATAAAACACACTTTGTAATTATGACTGCCGGTTGCTGCATATGCGCGCATACAGATCTTCGGGAATCATGGGCGAAGAGAGCTTGGCGAGCGTGTCGGGTGATAGCATGTCGGTTGAAGCGTACTCACGTCCCGCGGTGCGCACGATCTCCAGAAACGGCCCTGTAACGGGAGCGGCTTCTTGGGCGTTGAACATGGGCGATTCGGGAACGGTTACGGTTAGCGCATTATTCGGGAACATGCGGCGAAATTGGAGAGTGATCGCTTCAAAATTATGCTTTGCGTCGGGGAATCCGCAGCCGCAGATCATGACGAAGCGCGTTTTAGAAAAATCATGCGTTGCGGGATGGCAATAGTGGTCGCCGTCCGTCAGCATTGCGAGCGTGGAGAGAGGCATTGTCCTGTCGAGGAGCGCTTTAAGCGGAGCGGGGAAGCTGCAGCAATAGAGCGGAAAGCTGAATATGAGCATATCACTTTCAAGTATATTGTTAAGTATTTGCGGCATATCGTCGTCCATATCGCATATTCCGCCGTTTTGCTTACATACGAAGCAGCCCTTGCAGTATCCGATTCTTTTATCAATAACGTTTATAAACTCGACGTCGTTTTGATGCACATCGTTCATGCCGTCAAGGAACGCGCGCGTTATGTGCAGGGTGTCGCTTTTTTCGCGCTTAGGCGACCCGTTGAAAACAAGTATCTTCATAGTCCACTCCTAACTTTGTTTAGAAATCAGTTTATTGAGTTAACGATGCTTTGCCAATACGCCGTCGGAAGAGTCGCAGAAAAGTGCCATGTACGTATAAATTTGACGGGGAGTGAAATACTTGATACAATTATCATATTCTGTATATATATGCGTGCGGTGAATCGTACGCAACAGGAGGAAAAATGAAAGAGCGATTACGCACCGTGTTTTATTTCGTCGCTACGGCTTTGACGGCGGCGCTGTTAGCGGTGAGCGCAACACTTATAATACAAGGCAAGAATAAGGGTACGGAGGTAATACTTACCGCCGACGAATATGCAAACCTGCGCGAGGCAGCTTCGCTGAGCGAGCTTGCGGACAAGATAGAGAGCGAATTCTACGGAGAAATGCCGAGCCGAGATGAGCTTTTGAGCGCGGCAGCAAAAGGCATGGTGGGTGCCCTGAACGACCCGTACGCATCGTATTTCACAAATGAGGAGTACGAGCAGTACCTTTCGGAGCTTAACGGCGAATATAGCGGCGTCGGTATACTTATTGCGCAGCCCGATGAGACGGGCGCAAAGGTGCTCGAGGTATATGAAGGCAATCCTGCAAGCAAGGCGGGCGTGGAGGCGGGCGACATAATCACGCATATTGACGGCGAACCGATAGCGGGCATGCTGCTCAGCGATGTGTCGTATCTTATGAACGGCGAAAACGGGACCGTGGTTAAGCTTACAATAGCGCGCACGGACGAGCAAGGAAAGGAGTCCGCTCATGAGATAAGCGTGACCCGTGGCGTAGTGAATATACAGCGTGTTCACTATGCGCTTTACAACCAGAGAACGGGATACATCAGAATAGATATGTTTACAGGCAACTGCGAGAGTGAGTTTGAAACGGCGCTCCGAGCCCTTCAGGATCGCGGGATGAAGTCGCTCGTTATTGACCTTCGAAACAATCCGGGCGGCTCGCTCAATGCGGTTCTGAGTGTTGCGGACGCGCTTCTTGGCCAATGCGACATCGTTAGCATACGCGGCAACGGCGATGACAAGGGCGAGGTATACACGTCGAACGCGAAGGGAGTAACGGTGCCTATAGCGGTGCTTGTAAACGAGAATTCCGCTTCGGCGTCGGAGATACTTGCCGCCGCCATTCAGGATAACGACAACGGAATAGTTGTAGGCATGCAAACGTTCGGAAAAGGTATCGTTCAGACGACATACAGGCTTGAATCGAACGGCGGCTGGCTGAAGCTGACTACCGACGGATATTATACTCCGAACGGTGAAAGCATACACGGCGTAGGCGTTATGCCTGATATAGTTATAGATCTTCCTGAGGAGCTTAAATCGCTAACGATAGCGCAGCTTTGCAGCGATCATCAGAGCGAGGATGCTCAGCTTTGGGCGGCGCTTAACTATGTTCGTGAAAAGGCGCTTGAACAGAGCTGATAATCAGCCAACTTCCGAAAACGATAAGAAACAAATGGGGTTCCTAACCGGGAGCCCCATTTTGTTGTATGCGGTTATACGGTCAGGATAACCCTCAAAGTCTTCCTGCGTCACGAAGGAAGTACAGCTCACCTCCGTTATTGACGAACGTCTTAAGATCCTCTTTACTTATCGCGCAGTCGATGTCGCCGTCGAGCAGAGAAATATTTTCCTTATTTATGGGGGTGCCGAAGGCGAGAGAAAGTATGCTGCGCTGATTGTTTTCGGTGTCCGCAACGTATATCATCAGGCACTTGAGGGACGGATGAGCAAGTATGGGCGAAATGTCGCCGTTAACGTAATCGCTTATTTGAAGCGTTTCAAGCTTTGTGAGCTTATTTACGTCGGCAATGTCTATCCCTTCTGACTGATTGATGTTAAGCGATATAATGCCGGACTCGGCAAGCGGAGCCAAATCCCAGCCACTTCCGTGCAGCGTAAGATATTTAACGCTGCTTATCTCTGAAAGCGGCGAAAGATCAGTCGAACCGCTGATGGAAAGCCGCTCGAGGGCATTGAGGCCGGACAGCATGGATATGTCTAATGCGCATGAAATAATCTGCGTCACAGAAGTCGGAATCGTCAGCTTACCGCAAGAATCTCCGTCAATATGAAGCAGATCCAGCGCCGAAAGACCCGATGCGTCGAGCTCGTCAAAATTTCCCGAAACGTTTAACGTACCTGTATTTTTCGCGTCCGGCATAACAAGTTTACCGCAGTTGCTGACGGTTATGTTTATGGTGATAAGAGAATCAGGCGCGGTCAGGTCGCTCATGTCCAGGCTGTTATCTGTGCCTTCGGGAGCAAATACAAGATCCAGCATTTCGCAGCCATCCGGAAGGACTGCGGTTTTGAACGCATCCAGATTTTTGGAAGAGACGTCAATCTTCACATTCACGGCCTCCATCTGCGCCAGCTTTGACAGGTCATCGTTCACGCCAAATTCGACATATCCCTCAGAATCGACGAAGGGTACGTTTCCGGCAACTGCAGTCGGTTGAATCGGCTGCTCGGTTTCTGCCGCCATGCCGGCGTTGTTTGTCGGCCCGATATTGTTGCCCGGCTTAGAGCATGAGCAGACGAGAAGCATGAGGGACGCGATAAGCAGGAAAGATATTGTGCGCCTTAGTTTAGTCATTGTAATACTCCTTTCAAAATTAAATCAGACTAAAAGCATGACACGTCTCAGCATAATATTATAGGCTATGCCGACTGCAATGATATTTGTTATTTTCACCTCCTTAGACAAAAGCCTGTATCGGCTTTGAGCATGTCTGTTCTGTGACGGCAGACAAATAATATTAGATACCTCATAAGTCATAAAGCTTTTTGTATACCTAAAGCTCCTCTGACTCATCTTTCATCATGTGACGACAACACATGACTCGATAAATTTCTTCCTCGTACAATTATAATATATACTATTGAATGAGCCGCGTCAATCCATCCGTGCAAAATAACATCAATATCGTTATATTTGTTAAAAGGGGCTGTAAAACGGCAGACGTATAAGCTATAATAAGCTAAACGGATTATGTTTGTACGGAGGTGCTGTAATGGCATTGAGAAAGATATTTACGGGAGATGCGCCGTGCCTCAGAAAGGTATGCAGGCCCGTTGAAAACTTTGATAAAGGACTTTTGACACTGCTCGACGATATGGCCGAGACTATGTACGATGCGGAGGGAGTCGGACTTGCTGCGCCGCAGGTCGGCGTACTGAAGCGCGTCGTTGTGATAGACTGCGGCGATGGGCTGTATGAATTTATAAACCCGAAGATAGTTTCATATTCAGGCGAACAGGGTGGTATGGAGGGATGCCTTTCGCTGCCAAATCAAAAGGGGTATGTTGTGAGGCCCAACAAGGCCATTGTGCGCGCGTTTAACAGAAAGGGGCAGCTTATGGAATATACCTGCGAGGGACTTTTTACGCGCGCGGTGTTCCACGAGCTTGACCATCTCGACGGCAAGCTGTATACGGATTTCGTCACCGAACCGCCCACAGATTTTAATGAGGATGAGGACGAATGAGGATAGCTTTTCTCGGCACTCCGGAATTTGCCGTTCCGTCGCTTGAAACGCTCGTAAGAGACGGCCACGAAATAGAGGTATTTACGCAGCCCGACAGACCTAAAGGACGCGGATACGCGCTCGAGCTTCCGCCGGTAAAGAAAAAGGCGCTTGAGCTCGGACTTCATGTGCGGCAATTTGAACGCATAAAACGCAAAGAGGGCGTGGAAGCATTGAAAGAATTTGCGCCCGAGCTTATGGTTACGGCAGCGTTCGGTCAGATATTGTCGAAGGAAAATCTTGACATACCGACGCATGGCTGTATAAACGTACACGGCAGCCTGTTGCCGCGATTGAGGGGCGCCGCGCCGATACAGTGCGCAATTATAAACGGCGACAAAAAAACAGGCGTAACGACGATGATGACAGACGTGGGGCTTGATACGGGCGACATATTGATGATGCGCGAAACGGATATAGGCGCCGATGAAACATACGGCGAGCTTTACGAACGCCTTGCAGTGATGGGCGCCGAGCTTCTGCATGACACAATATCTGCGCTTATCGGCGGCACGCTTACGCGGACTGCCCAGAATAATTCGGAGGCAACAAAGTGCGGCGTTATCTCAAAAGAAGATGCACGCATTGATTTCTCGTTGCCAAGCCAACGCATACACGACCTTGTGCGCGGCGTAAACCCAACCCCCGGCGCATTTACCGCGCTCGACGGTAAAATCGTAAAGATATGGTCAACGCGTATTGTTGATGGCGATTTTGACGGTGCGGCAGGCGAGTGCATTGTGGCCGATCCGAAGAGAGGGCTCATAGTAAAGACAGGCGACGGCGCGCTTGAGATAACGCAGCTTCAGCTTCAGGGCTCAAAACGCATGGAGGCGAAGGCGATGCTCAACGGCAAAAAGCTTAAGGGATGTGTTTTCGGATGAGCCGGCGCCGCATCGCACTGAATATACTTGTCGACATTACCGACGGCGGTAAATATGCGAATCTTGCACTGAAGGATGCGCTTGACGGCGTGGAGCATGAGCAGGCGAAGTGGATAAGTGCGCTTATCTATAAAACGCTTGATAACCTCTACATGATAGACTATGTTATAGATAATTATGCTAAAGGTAAGCTTCACCCGAAGATAAGAGGCGTTCTTCGCATAGGCATGTGCGAGCTTTTGTATATGAGCACTCCGACGAGCGCGGCATGCAACGAGGCGGTAAAGCTGACGAAGGAGATAGGCAAGGGAGCCCTTTCCGGATATGTGAATGCGGTCATGCGAAGCGCAGCACGAAATCCTGTAGAGGAGCTATCCATGCCTGACGACCCGATAAAAGCGCTTTGCGTAAAATACAGTTGGCCCGAGCATATATTGACCATGCTTGTCGAGCAATACGGAGAACAAGAGGCCAAGGCTATTGTTTCATACAGGGATGGCAGTACGATGACGATAAGGGCGCAGACGCCATATACGAGCGAAAAGCTTGAGGAGTATCTGCGCGAACACGGAATCGGATTTGAAAGGGGAAGCATTGTCAGCGACGCATTTAAGCTGAAAAAGGGCTTTGATATTGCGAATAACGAGCTTTTTATGCGCGGACTTATCACTGCGCAGAGCGAAAGCTCAATGCTTGTATGCAAAATATGCAATGCCCAAAAAGGCGCGCATATACTCGATGCATGTGCGGCGCCCGGCGGAAAAACGGCGTATCTCTCGATGCTTATCGAAAATACGGGCAGCATATCTGCATGGGAACTCCATGAGCATAGGGCATCACTGACGCGAAAAACGCTTGACAGGCTTAATATAAAAAATGCCGAGGTTTTTGTGCGCGACGCCTCGAAAGTTGATGAAACGCTAAAAAAAACGATGGATACGGTGCTCGTTGACGCGCCATGTTCAGGGCTTGGAGTTACGGGAAAGCCCGATGTGAAATACAATAAATCGCCAGAATCGCTGGAGTATATAACGGAAAATCAGCTTGCAATACTTAAAGCGTGTTCCGAATATGTTCGTCCGGGCGGAACGCTTGTTTACTCTACATGCACCGTAAACAAGAACGAAAATGAACGCATAGTGGAACACTTTTTAGCCGATAACGATGAGTTTTCGGCGGATGACTTCAGCGATATGCTTCCCGAAACGCTAAAAAAGCGTGCGGATGGAGGAATGCTTACGCTGCTTGCACATGTCGACGGCACGGAGGGATTCTTTATGGCGCGGATGAGGCGCAGGGAAAGCGCCATGACGAGGTGAAAGCATGACGGAGCTTAATTCGCTTACACAAGATGAGCTCGCGGTGCTCTTGAGCGAGCTTGGCGAGCCGAAATTTAGAGCAAAGCAGCTTTTTCAGTGGCTGCAAAAGGGCGCTGCGCTCGATGAAATGACGAACATACCGAAGAGACTGCGCGAAACGCTTTCGGGATATCCTATAGGAACGGCGCGCATATTCAAAAAGTGTGTATCGCCGAAGGACGGTACGATAAAATATCTTTTCGAGCTCGGCGACGGCAACATGATAGAGGGCGTACTGATGCACTACAGCTACGGCTCTACGCTGTGCCTGTCTACGCAGGTCGGGTGCAGAATGGGCTGCATGTTTTGCGCATCGACGCTGAACGGATGTATACGAAACCTTACGCCGGGCGAAATGATAGCGCAGATAAACGCCGCCGAAAAGGACTGCCCCAAAGAGGAGGGCGCGAACCGCAGGGTTACGAATATAGTGCTGATGGGCAGCGGCGAACCGCTGGATAACTACGCCAACGTTGTGAAATTTCTGAAGCTTGTTACATCGGAGGACGGCATAAATATGTCAAGCCGCAACATATCCGTGTCGACGTGCGGGCTGGTTGATAAGATATATTCATTTATTGACGATGCGCCACATGTAACGCTCAGTTTATCGCTGCACGCTCCGAACGATTCGATACGCGATACGATAATGCCGGTGAACAAACGCTATAAGGTCGATGAGGTGCTTCGCGCGGCGAAGGCATACGCTGTTCGCACGGGAAGGCGAGTTATATTCGAATATGCGCTTATTAAAGGCGTGAACGACGGAATCGAACATGCCGAGGAGCTTTCGCGGCGTCTTAAATACATAAATTGTCATGTGAATCTTATTCCGCTCAATCGCGTGAAGGAGCGCGGACTCGACGGCACGACGCGAGAAAAGGCGTACGAATTTGCAAAATGGCTCGAGGAGCGCAGAATATCGACAACAGTACGGCGTGAGATGGGTGCGGATATCGACGGCGCGTGCGGACAGCTCAGAAGGAACGTGCTCGAGAATCTGAAAAACGGATAGAAGGGGGAAACGACATGCGATACGCGTTCAAAAGCGTAAAGGGCTTGAGGAGCGAGAACCAGGACAGCTGCTATATACCGCCGAAAGAGGCTGTTCCCGCAGCCATAGTTGCCGACGGAATGGGCGGACATAACGCCGGGCTTACCGCGAGCAAACTGGCCGTAGAAGCCGCTGTCGAGTTCTTAAACAAAAATGAGCTTGCGGATAAACAAAGACAATTGCGCGAGGCGGTTGAATACGCGAATAAACGCATATATTCTGCGTCGCTGACGGAGCCCGAATTCAGCAATATGGGCACTACCTTTGTTGCCGTTATTGCGTCGAGCGATGAGCTGACGGCCGTTAATGTAGGCGACAGTCGTGTTTATGTCATAGATTCGAGCGGGATTAGGCGCATAAGCAATGACCATTCGCTTGTACATGAGCTTGTGCTTGCAGGCGTTCTTACGGAAGCGGCCGCAAAGGTGCATCCGTACAGAAACGTAATAACGAGAGCGCTTGGCACGCACGGTGTTGTAGAGGGCGACATATTTGTATGCAAATGGAAAGACGGCGATTACGCACTCCTTTGTTCGGACGGGCTCCACGGCTGCATGAGCGATGACGAAATTGAGCGCATAGTAAAGGAAACGCCTAATATGGACGAAGCTTGCGAAAAGCTCGTAAGCGCGGCGCTCTTCAACGGCTCGACAGACAATGTGACCGTTGTTCTCGTGAAAAATGAGGAGGTATGTGGATGACGGACAAAATACTCGGCAGGAAATATCATATAGGCGAGCAAATAGGCAGCGGCGGCATGGCTGTCGTATACAAGGCGCGCGTCATAGGCACGAATAAAACGGTTGCCGTAAAGGTTTTGCGCGAAGAGTATCGTGAAAATCCCGAATTTGTTCGCCGCTTTGAACGGGAAGCGCGAGCGGCATTGTCGCTTTCGCATGAAAATATTGTGCGCACATACGACGTAGGTAATGACGACGGCGTTTACTATATTGTCATGGAATATGTGCAGGGAAAGACGCTGAAGGAAATACTTTCCGCGAACGGCCCGCTGCCGCCGAAAATAGCGATAAGCCTTGCCTGCCAAGTGCTTGACGCGCTTGCGTGTGCGCACGGCAAGGGAATTATACACAGGGATGTTAAACCGCAGAATGTTATTGTCACGCCATACGGCAAGGCAAAGCTTGCGGATTTTGGCATAGCCATGGATGTCAATGCATCGACACGCACGTTTGCGGGACATAATGTGCTCGGCTCGGTACACTATATATCGCCCGAACAAGCGCGCGGCGATGAGATAAAACCGTACAGTGATATATATTCGGTCGGAATAATGCTTTACGAAATGCTGATAGGCAGGGTGCCTTTCGACGGAGACACGACGGTTACGGTGGCGCTGAAGCATTTGCAGGAAACAATAACGCCTCCGTGCGTTGTGAACGACAAGGTGTCATCGTCCCTTAGCGATATCGTAGTGAAGGCCGCTTCAAAAAACCCTGACGATAGATATCAGACGGCACAGGCGATGCGTCACGATCTTCAGCGTTCGCTTAAAGAGCCGAACGGTAAATTCGCGCGTCAGAAGCCTGAGACGGCAAAGCCCCAAAAGCGCAGCCTCATGTGGATAGCGCCTGTTGTTTTGCTTGCCGCGGCGATTATATTTGTTGGAGCGTACTATATTGGGCGTTCGAAACAGCCGACGCAGCTCAATACGGCGGACTATGTACCCAGGCTTGTCGACAAGAAAATCGAGGACGGCATAAAGCTTGCGAATGACAGAGGATATACCGTGGAAGAGGCGGAAAGAGTGGAGAGCCTCGATTATCCCGAAGGCACGATAATCAGTCAATCGCCTACGGAGGGAGCGAAGAGCAACGCTGCGCACAAAATAATAGTGGTGGTAAGCAAGGGGAGCGATTTCACAAAAGCTCCGGATCTTTACGGTAAGACGCAGACGGAAGCGATAGAAGCGTTATCGAACCATAACCTAAAGCTTGGAACTGTAAAATACGATGAGACGAGCGAGCTTGCTCCGGGTACGGTTATATCGCAGTCACCCGAAGAGAATGCTACGCTTGAAAAGGGCGATAGCGTCGATATAGTGCTCAGCGGCGCACAGACGATAAGCGCTGAGATGATAAGCGTTACGGGAAAACCGCTGTATACGGCGATTCTTGACCTCAAAACGAATGGGTTTGAGAACATATTTATATCCGTCACTCCGACAGACGATAAGTCGCTCGATGAGACGGTAATATCGCAAAGCGTAGAGCAAGGCGTTGCGATAACGATTACGGATGCGGTGACGCTCGAAGTCGCGCGCACAAATCCCGGAATATACGTCTGTGACATCGCGTTTAATATAGATGTTGCCACAAACGATTCACAGGTGATAGTCGCTGCGCTGCTGAACAACGGCGCGAAGCAGATATTGTATTCCGAGACGATGCAGGCGGGCAAGCAAATACCTATATCGTTCACCGGGTACCTGCGTTTGGCCGGAGAATACTACTGCATCGTATATGTAAACGGCGTCGAGGTGAGGAGAGGCGCATGCAATTTCAAATTCAAGGGCTGAAATGATGAATGGCTTGATACTGAAGGGAATAGGCAGCTTTTATACGATCAAAGCCGACGACGGCGCCGAGTATACATGCAAGGCGCGCGGGCGCTTTAGAATAGAAGGCATAACGCCGCTCCCGGGAGACCGCGTAGAGTTTGAACCAGACGGCGAGAATGGGTTCATAACGTCAATAAAGGCGCGTAAAAACGTGCTTGTGCGGCCTGCTGTAGCAAACCTTGACAAGCTCATAATAGTTGTGTCGGCAAATCTGCCGAGGCCGGATCTGCTTCTTGCGGATAAGCTGCTTGTTTCATGCGAATTTATAGGGATAAAACCCATCATCGTGATAAACAAATGCGATGCCCCCCGCGAGGTAGACAGAATAGAGAGCGAATACAAAAAAACGGGGTATCGCATAATCCGCGCTTCTGCCACACGAAAAAGCGGCGTTGACGAATTGCGGCACCAAATAGAAGGCTGCATTTCCTGCTTTGCGGGACAGTCGGCTGTCGGTAAAAGCTCATTGATGAACGCGCTTGTACCTTGGGCCGCTATGGATACGGGAGAGCTTTCTCGAAAGACGGACAGAGGCCGCCACACAACGCGTCATGCTGAGCTGATAATGCTCGACAAAAATACGGCGCTCGTCGATACTCCCGGCTTTAGTTTGCTTGACATAGATATAACGGAGAGCACTAAGCTTGCGGGCGCTTATCCCGAAATGCGTGGAAGTTTGGGAAAATGCAGATATCAGGACTGCCTGCATATATCGGAGCCCGATTGCGATGTGAAGCGCGCCGTTGCCGAAGGCAGGATTTCGGAAGGAAGATATGAGCGCTACAAGATATTGATGAACGACATAAAGGAGCTAAGGAAGCACAGATATGATTGAAGGGAAAACTATTAAAGTTGCGCCGTCGATACTTTCGGCGGATTTTGCCGATATGGGACGGACCGTGGAAATGCTGAGCGAATGGGATGCCGATTATGTTCATTTCGACGTTATGGACGGGCATTTTGTGCCGAGCATAACGTTCGGGGATAAGATGTGCAGGGCTATACGAAGCCATACGAAGCTACCGATAGACGTGCATCTGATGGTTGAGGAGCCTGTGAAGCAGGTCGAAAGGTTTATCGATGCTGGCGCGGATATCATCACCGTACATGCGGAGGCCGATCGCCATATTCACAGGACGCTTCAGTTAATCAAAAAATGCGGAGCAAAATGCGGCGCCGTGCTAAACCCCGCTTCGCCGCCCGAGCTTGTTGAATTTGCGATAGACGAATGCGACATGGTACTGCTGATGAGCGTCAACCCTGGTGCGGGCGGACAGAGGTTTATCATGTCGACAATAGAAAAAATACGCCGCATAAAAAAGATGGCCGATGAAAGGAATATTGACATAGATATAGAGGTAGACGGAGGGATAAATCCAACGACAGCGCGTATATGCATTGAAGCAGGGGCAAATGTGCTTGTCGCGGGAAACAGCGTGTTCACAGCGGATGACCCAAAGACTGTTATAAATGCCATACGAACGGCCGCAGACTAATCGCTGTCATCCGAAATCGACTTGGAAAAAAGGCTTGCCATACGGGTGCGCATAGCGGTGCGCCTTGAGGCGGTCTTTTCTTTATCTACGGCATAGCGTCCGTCGGATGCAGGGACGAGTATATCGCCTTCGCTCACGTCCGCGGGCAGCAGAGAACGCGCGATAAGCAGCTTTTGACTGCCTATAAGACAAACGGCAAAGCCATCTTCAAATCTATCGATTACCATTATAATGTCACCTCTGACTATGATATCATAATGTACGTCTGAAATGCAAAGCGTAAAATATCGCGCTGCCGATTGTCATTTCGAACATTGATGATATAATTAGTAATGAACAATCTTCACGAGGAAAGGCAAGGTATATTATGAAAACAGCTTCAAAAATGCTTTCGCTGCTGCTTGCAGCGGCGATGCTTTTTTGCGTGGGATGCGCGAAAAACAACGGCCAAGACGGGAGCCTTACACAACCTACGCCAACGTATCGAGCCGCGTCAACGGCCGACACGCAGACGTTTACGGAATTGGACCGCGACTTTTTTGTCAATTATGTAACTTCCGACGCAGTGACATATCATCTTTGGCTGAAGCACCCTGAAGCGTTCAACATAACAGAAGAGCCCGAGGGACTCGGCGCAATGACAAAGGAAGCGAATAATGAGTGGCTCTGTGAATGCGAAACGTATCTCGAACGGCTCAAGGGCATAAACAGAGAGAATCTTAGCGAGTGCGATAAGCTTTCGTACGACGTCATAGAGCGTTTTATTGAGGATCAGCTCAGCGAACGTGATTTCTACTATTATTATGAACCGTTCACGCCGTACGTCGGCACGCAGTCTAATCTGCCGCTGACATTTGCGTTTTATGAGCTTGACAGCTTGAAGAGTGTGGAATCGTACTTTGGAATACTGCGCGATACGGTGCGTTTTTTCGGAGAGCTTGAGGAGTTTGAACGCCAAAAGTCTGCCGCAGGGCTGTTTATGAGCGACATCGCATGCGACAATATAATAAGCGATTGCAAAACGTTTACGGAGAGCGGCGAGAATTGCTTCCTTATAACGGGCTTCCGTGAGCGCATAGATAAGATAGACGACCTTTCCGACACGAAAAAAGATGAGCTCGAGGAGCAAAACAAGGACTTGGTTCTAAACTGTGTCATGAAGGCGTACGACGGACTTATAACATGCATGGAGGAGCTTAAAGGTACGGGCAAAAACCTTGGCGGGCTCTGCGAATACGAGAACGGGCTCGAGTATTTCGAGCATGAGGTGCGCATAGCTTCCTGTGGGAATTTGAGCATAGAAGAGGCAAAAAGACTTCTTGAGAAAGAGATTAAAAATCAGTATTTTAAAATCTATACAGCTATCAGAAAAGATCCGCTGATAATCGAGAAGTTTGATGAGGCGGAGTTTTCGTTCGGCACTGTAGAAGAAAACATAGAGTTTTTGAAAAGAACCATATCGGAGGATTACCCCGAACTGCCCGAGCATGAAATAAGCTTTTTCGACGCGCCTAAGGAGCTTGAGGATCAAATCAGTCCTGCGTCGTATCTTATACCGCCTATTGATGATGCGTATAATAACTTGATAATGCTGAATCAAAAGAGCGTCGAGGAAGGGGGAGACTTGCTCATGAAGCTTGCGCATGAAGGCTATCCCGGGCATATGTACCAGTATGTCTATCAGCGCAGCATGGCGCAGCTTGGGTTGTTCCGAAGGATAATGTCGCTTACGGCGTATTATGAAGGCTGGTCGCAGTATTCTGAGGATTACATATACGAACATCTGGAAAGCGGCAGAGATGTTGGCATGATTGCATCGGCGAATACGATACTCTCGGGTGTTTTACTGCCGGCAATGATTAGCATAGGCGTAAACGCAGAAGGCTGGAGCAAAGCCGATATAATGAACTATCTAAAAGACTATGGTCTCGACTATGACGACTATGCGGAATACTATTACAACATCTCCGTGGCGATACCGACATATACGCTTGATTACGCGCTTGGATATGCGGGTTTCTACGATATATATAATGCCTATAGAGAAAAGATGGGCAAGAAATTCAGTCTGCGCGAGTTTCACGAGAAGTATCTTAATATTGGGCCGGCGTATTTTGACATGATAAAGGAGCGTTTGATTGGCGAATGACGACGGAGAGATTAGAGTGTACATTCAAATCGCCGATAGGCATGATAACGCTTGAGCAGGCGGGCGATGCTATTGAGGGCCTTCACATAGACAAGTATGCCGAATCGGGCGCGACGACGAAAACGAGCGAGCTTCTTGAAGAAGCACAAATGCAGATAGCGGAGTATTTCGCAGGAAAAAGACGCGAGTTTACGCTTCCGCTGCATACGAACGGTACGGCTTTCGAAGAGGAAGTGTGGCGCGTGATAGCGTCGGTCAGGTATGGAGAAACAATATCGTACGGAGAAATAGCGCGCAGAATAGGGCGTGAAAAAGCGGTGCGCGCAGTGGGCGGTGCGTGCGGAGAAAACCCGATACCGATACTCATACCTTGTCACAGGGTTTTACGAAGTGATGGGGGAATAGGCGGTTTCGCGCTTGGAATTGACGCCAAAAGATTATTGCTCGGATTGGAAGGCACGGATGTCTGACGCGCTTGCAAAACACCGCAAACGCTACTATAATTATAGCCGACTCGGTATGCGTCAAAGCCCGGTCACAAGTATGATGTCACGGAGGACAATATGGATACTGTTTTTGCGCAGGCAAGCGCTGCGATTGATGAGCTGCTGGAGAAGGCTGTCACGCTTAAGAGCGGAGACATGGTTGTTATAGGCTGCTCTACGAGCGAGGTCGGTGGACATATGATAGGCACAAGCTCAAGCGAGGAAGTTGCGAAGGCAATAATGGATGCGGTGCTTCCGAAGCTGCGCGAACGAGAAATATACTTGGCTGTGCAGTGCTGTGAACATCTTAACAGATGCCTTGTCGTAGAGCGCGAATGCATGGAGAAATATGACCTTACGCAGGTTTGGGTGCGTCCGCAGCTCCATGCAGGCGGCGCATTTGCGATGCAGGCGATTGCAAGGTTCGACGACTATGTGATGGTCGAGGACCTCAAGGGCAAAGCGTCGGCGGGTATGGATATTGGCGGCACGTTTATAGGAATGCATATGCATCCTGTTGTTGTTCCGATACATGCGGAAAACAAAAAAATCGGCAGCGCAAATGTAACGATGGCAAGGACACGCCCGAAATACATAGGCGGTCCCAGAGCTGCATACGATGACATGCCCGGGCCGGGCAAATAAGCCGACAGAAAGATAAAGCGAAAAAATTATCACTGCGCTATCCATATCGGTTATGGCGGAATGGATATATCATTCAAACCGGAGCAAAGCGGATTCTGCTTACAGTACATGCTTTGCTCCGGACAGCTCTCGTTTACTCTGAATCCCGCGCGCTTTTGCCATGCAAACCGCGGCATTTGTTACGGCATGCATAGATGCGAAGGAAAGATATTTATGAATGCTTGTTTTTAATTTTTTTAAAATTGCGCGAACTGTGCGCGTTTTGAAAACCAATAAATTCATATTCAGAAATCAATTATGAGCTTCGTCTGATTTTCCTAAGCATACTCGATAACGTTCCTGCTCAATATAAACGCGGACGGCTCGTTTGCGTTCACGCAGGATCCGCCTAAATTTTTTACGAGGTGCGTTATGAAAAAAATTCGCTCATTGCTGATAAAAGCGCTCGGCGTTATTATCTGCGCGATAATCTGCCTTTATAACTACAGCGCACAGATGCGCTTCATACGCGAGCTGCCGAACGATGTATATATTTATGATTCGGGCGAAGATCTATCGAACGACATCAACATACAGTTTCCGTTTTCGATTAGCGGCGGCAGGGACGGGAAAGAGGCAGGCGCAATTACCGACGAGCGTCTTCAAGATGTAGTCGGTGAGCGTGAAACGCAGACGCGGATAAAAATTGACGCGCTCGGTTTTTTTCCTGTAAAAACTATAGATGTGACGAGCCGCGAAACCGTTTGCGTTATTCCCGGCGGCCATTCGATTGGTGTGCAGATACATACCGATGGGATACTAGTGGTCGGATTAGGTGACGTTGAAAGTTGTTCGCCGGCAGCGCGGTCGGGCATAAGGGCGGGAGATATAATAAAGAAAGCAAACGGTTGTGAGCTCGAAAACGCTTCGCAGTTGGCAGATATTTACAGAGATTCTCCGGAATCCGTTAGCTTGACCGTGCTTAGAGGCAACAGGGAAATGACATTTGATGTTACGCCTGAATATGATACGACAGACGGCAAATATAAGCTTGGGACATGGGTGCGCGACAGCACAACGGGCGTCGGAACGCTTACGTTTGTTCTGAACGATGATACATATTTTGCGCTCGGGCACGCCATAACCGATATGGATACAGGAACGAAGATAGCGGTTAGAAGAGGAGCGCTTCTCAATTCGGAAGTGATTGGCGCAGTAAAGGGTATGCGCGGCGTTCCGGGCGAGCTGAAGGGCTCGTTCAACAGCTCGCGCGACAGGATAGGTACGATAAACGACAACACCGACTTTGGAATTTCGGGCGATCTTTCAAAATGCGTCGAAAACCCGTACTATCCAAACGGCATACCGCTCGGATTTCCCGAACAGGCGCATACGGGCGCGGCGACCTTCCTGACGACCGTGGGCGATGAAGGCATAAAGGAATACACATGCAACATTATTGAGGTGTTCAAACAAAGCTCGCCGGACGTCAAGAGCATGGTCATTGAGGTCACCGATGAGGGGCTGCTCGAAAAAACGGGCGGAATTGTTCAGGGAATGAGCGGAAGTCCGATAATTCAGGACGGTAGACTGATAGGCGTGATAACTCATGTGTTTATAAACGACCCAACAAAGGGCTATTGTCTTTATGCATATTGGATGTACAATTCGCGCTGATGACGTTATAATAAGCACATGGCTTATTGTCAAAAAAACGAAAAGAGCAGAATGAAGCTGCTTGTTGTCTACGGAGACGAGGCGTATTGTCTGCGGCTGTGCGAATGCCTAAAAGAAATGGATGCGTTCTGTGTTGAAGAGCCGTTGTTTGATGCGAGCGCAGCGATTGCCAGGGCGAAGGTGGCAATGCCCGATATCGTAATAGCGGATATGCAGCTTTCAGGGATGGAAGCGATGGAGCTGCTCGATTCTTTGAGGCGCGAGTGCGGTGCGAAAACAGTCGCATGTTCGTCCGTGCATAACGAGAGTGCGGCGCTTACGGCCATGCAGCACGGAGCAGACTATTTTGTCGCAAAACCGATACCGCCGGAGCGGCTTGCATATATGGTGCTTGTGAATTACGAGCCCGAGCGAGCGGCGGCGCTTTTGCAAACGAGACGCGAGACAGAGCTTGCGGAGCGTGTGTCCAAAAGGCTTTTGCAGCTCGGAATAATGCCGAAAAAGAAGGGCTTTAATTATCTTAAATGCGCGCTTTCATATATGTGCGTAAACGCTGTGCGCGGAGGTTTGACGACGGACGTATACCCGTATGTTGGCGAACAATTTTGCACTGCGCCGAAGAACGTGGACAGATGTATACGCCATGCCATTGAACAGGCTTGGCTTTCGGGAAGCATTGAAAAGCAGCATGAGATGTTTGGCTATACGGTGACAGCAACAAAAGGAAAGCCGACAAATTCCGAGTTTATTTATACAGTGCTGGAGCATTTGAAAAACGAAGCCGACACATAAAACAGTAATTGGACAAATAGTATATGACATAACCTGAAGGGATGGACTTTTATGTGGGAAACGTACCGATTACAGGACTCATATCCGATGCAAGGCAGCTTTTTAGGGAATTCGGCGCAATATGTGTTATTGCGGTGATGATATTTTTGGTGGGCATGATTATAGGCGCGACGGCGCTTGGAGCATTTGCGGAAAACTCCGGCGAGCCGCTTGTGCCTTATCCGGATAAACAATCTGATATGGCAATAGGCGCGTCGCTTTTGCGGGCGCTGATGAGCGGTGCGCTTATGTTTGCCGCGCTTGCGCTGTGCGGAATATGGCTTCCGGGGATAGCGGTATCGATTGCCGCCGTTTTTATTCATGGCTTTTTGATTGGCGCAGCGTCGTATGCCGTTTTGATTCCGCTTGGATTTAAGGGAGTGGCAGCGCTGCTCTCATGCGTTTTGCTGCCTGAAGCGCTGGTGGCGATACCGGCGTTTTGCGCCGCATCGGCGGGCGCAGCGCAATGGATGCAGAACCTGAAATACAAACTCAAAACGGGAAGAGCGCAGGTGGATGGCGAATATATGAAGCGCGTGCTGACGTATGCGGTGTACGCGTTGCCCGCCGTTGTTTTCCGCGGCGCCGTTGCGCCCGTTATCATGCGATGGATATGTTCGATTTGACGTATTGGCCGATCAGGATTAGAATGATATCGATGATTAAAGAAAAAAGGTGGCGGCAATGAAAAAAAGAGCCATAGTTATAGTGCTTGACAGCGTAGGTATAGGTGCGCTTCCCGATGCGTCCGAATTTGGCGATGCCGGAGCTCATACGCTCGGTCATATATACGAAAAACGAAAGCGCCTCATGCTTCCCAATATGTACTCAATGGGTCTGAGCCTAATTGAAGACTCGCGGCTTCCGAAATTCAACGGCGATGCGCTTAACGGAAGCTACGGCCGCGCAATGGAGATTGCGAAGGCAAAGGATACCACATGCGGTCACTGGGAGATGGCCGGGCTTGCCATGGAGCGTCCTTTTCGAACGTTTCCAAACGGATTCCCAAAGGAACTCATGGACGAGTTTGAGAAAAGGATTGGCAGAAAGACGCTCGGCAACTGCGTGGCGTCCGGCACGGCCATAATACAAAAGCTCGGCGACGAGCATGTGCGCACGGGATACCCTATTGTATATACGTCGGCTGACAGCGTGTTTCAGATAGCAGCGCATGAAGATGTCATACCGCTTGACGAGCTTTATAAAATATGTGAAACAGCGCGTGAAATGCTGAATGGAGAATACTTTGTCGGCAGGGTGATAGCACGTCCGTTCGTGGGAGCGGACGGCAATTATACGCGCACCGAGAACAGGCGCGATTACGCTGTTCCGCCGATACGCGATACCATACTTGACGGACTCTGCGATAAAGGCTGTACGACGATAGCAGTGGGAAAGATTGAGGATATATTTGCGCATAGGGGTATTTCTCTTGCCGACCACACGAAGAACAATCACGATGGAATAGAAGCTGCGGTGCGCTATATCGATAATGGAGCCGGCGATTTTGTGTTCATCAATCTTGTCGATTTTGACATGCTTTACGGCCACAGGAACGATATTGAAGGGTATGCAAAAGCGCTTGAATACTTTGATTCACAGCTTCCGCGAATACTGGGCGCAATGAAGGAGGGCGATCTTCTTATAATTACGGCCGATCACGGATGCGATCCCGGGTTCCCCGGTACGGATCATACTCGTGAATACATACCGATACTCACAAACGGCAAGACGTTCAAAAACGGCGTTGCGTTGGGCACGCGCAGAAGTTTCGCAGATATAGGAGCGACGGTCTATGAGTATATTACGGGACTTAAGTGGAGCGAAGGCGAATCGTTCCTCGGCGTGATTTCCTGATTCGGCAAAAACATCGGAATTAATATAAAACCGCTTTTGATGGCATATACATTCAGTGATTGGAGTGAATATGTATGAAAAAAGCGGTTTGTTGTATTTTAGCCTTGTTGACGGCGGTCGTGCTTATGACGCCCAATAGCTTTGCGGCGCAGGGAATAGATGAGGCCAAGGTCAAGGCGGCGTTTCTTGCAGAAGGCAACTCGATGCAGTGCATAACGGAACTGAACGGAGATACCAAGCTTGATGCTGCGGGGCTGACACGACTTCCGGCGCTGCTTGTGATATGCGAGGCGATAGACGGCGGCGCGCTTGACATGGAGCGAACGGTTTCCGTCAGTAAGGCGGCTTCGCAGATTAAAGGACCGACGGCGTTTATTGAGGCGGGAGAAAGCATAACCGTTGAAAAGCTTTTAAAAGCTGCGATAATTATCAGCGCGGGCGACGCTATATATGCGCTAGCGGAGGTGCTGAGCGGCTCGGATACCGCGTTTTGCGAACAGCTTAACGCGCGAATGGCGGAGCTCGGCATAGACGTTTCGTTCAGCTCGTGCATAGGGGCGGGGAGCGCGATGAGCGCTCGGCAGCTTGCTTTGATAGGGTCTAAGCTAATGGGCAGCGAAAGCTTTAAAAAATACAGCGGTATATACCTTGACTCGATAATGCATGAAAACGGTAAAGAGACTCAGCTTGCAAATCCGAATAAGCTTGTTCGGTGGTATCAGGGCTGTAGCGGCATAGCGACGGGATCGTCTGAAAGCGCGGGATACTGCGGTGTGTTTTCCGTAGAGAGAGGCGGTTCCTGGGTTATAGGCGTGGTGCTTGGGGCAAAAACGTCGGATGAGCGCTTTGAAGCCGCGAAATCTATGCTCGAATACGGCTTAAGCTCGTGCAGAACGCTAAGGGTGGCGTCAAAAGGCGATGTGATAAAGGAAAACGTGCCTGTCTTGGGTGGAAATACGGCATATATTAACCTTGTGGCGGCTGAAGATGTTGTGCTGCTGATGACGCAGGGTGAGGCGGAACCGCAAAAAAACGTGCGCCCGGATGAGACAATATGTGCGCCGATAAAGACGGGCGATGCTTTGGGCAAGCTTGTAATTGAGGACAGTCTCGGTAACGAACTGATGTCGGTCGATATAGTTTCTGATCGCGATGTAGAGGTTGCGAGCTTTTTTGACTATATAATTGCGGCAATGCGGATGTGGGTCGAGCCTAAGCGGAGCGCGGCGTAGCTCTGCGCGAAAAATGCGGCAAGGCGCCCATCGGCCGCTTTTTTTGGCGCTCGAACTACAAAAACTCCTCATGACGGACTGAGTCGTCTTTACGCCGGACCGGTCTATATTTCTTTTTTGAACGAGTATGTTGCCTTTATCGTCGTATATAATGCATATGTTTGTGAATACGGCATTCAGGTTTTGACATAATGAATCACCGCGAATGGATTATGACACAAAGCTATATGTGCGAAGACAAACGGGAAAAGCTGTGAAAATACCGGTTTATATGACTTGACAGCGATTTTACAAAAGAGTTCTTTCTCGTTTTACAATGCATTTGTATTATTGAAACCGTAGGATACAAAGAATAAAAACCAAAAGGAGAGTTTGATTATGAAAAAGATTATTTGTATGACGCTTGCCGCAGTAATGGCAGCAGTTTTATTCGTCGGATGCGGTACTGCCTCGAGCACGGTTTCTACAGACGGATCAACATCTATGGAGAAGGTTATAGGCGCGCTCGGAGAGTCCTTTATGAACAACAATAAGGGAATAACATTTACATATAATCCAACCGGCTCGGGTTCGGGCATAACAGCCGTGGCCGAAGGAAGGTGCGACATAGGGCTTTCGAGCAGAAGCCTGAAGGCAGAGGAGAAGGAGCAGGGACTTGTCGAGACGATTCTCGCTTACGACGGCATAGCGGTGATAGTAAATCCAGAAAACCCCGTAACCGATCTCAGCACGGAAACGATAGCGAAAATATATAAGGGCGAGATAACGAATTGGAAGGAAATCGGCGGCAGAGACGCGGAGATAGTGCTCATAGGACGTGAAGCCGGGAGCGGTACACGAGACGGCTTTGAGTCGGTGACGGACACAAAGGATGCTTGCAAATACCGTCAGGAGCTTACTTCGACCGGTGATGTGATAACAACGGTGTCGCGTAACCCCGATGCCATAGGCTACGCCTCGTTTGCGGCGGTGAGCGACAAGATAAAGGTGGTCTCGGTGAACGGCGTTGTGCTAAGCGAAGCCACGGTTAAAGACGGATCGTACATGCTGCAGCGCCCGTTCATTCTGGTAACGCGCAAGGATGTCCGGCTCTCCGAGGCGGCACAGAAGTTCTTCGACTATGCAACATCGCCTGATGCGGCGGCGATAATCTCCGCTGCGGGTGTAGTGGCTGCAAACTGACAAGGCGTGCGATGCGGCGGCCCTGCGGGCCGCCCGTCTGTTCAAAGCATTGAGAGGTATAATGTATGAGACGAAGAAAAAGAAATCTGCTTGAAAATATCATGCACGCGATATTTCTCTGTCTCGGACTTATTACTGTGGGCTGCGTGCTGCTGATTACGGTCTATCTAGTGATATCGGGTATACCCGCGATAAAGGAAATAGGTCTTGTGCCGTTTCTGTTCGGAAAAACCTGGGCTTCGACGGCAAGCACGACGGAGCCGTCGTACGGGATATTGCCGTTTATATTGACGAGCGTCTACGGAACGGCGGGCGCAATAGTGCTCGGTGTACCGATAGGCTTCCTGACAGCGGTATATCTGGCTAAGCTTGCGCCGCAAAGGATCAAAAGCACGGTGGAGTCGGCCGTCAGCCTTCTTGCCGGAATACCGTCGGTAGTATACGGCCTTGTCGGTATGCTGGTGCTTGTGCCGTGTATAAGAAAGCTTTTCAATGTACCCGACGGCGCGAGCTTGCTGGCGGCGATAATCGTGCTGGCGGTCATGATACTGCCCTCTGTTATAAAAGTATCTGTCACGACGCTTGAGGCAGTACCGAAGGAATATGAGGATGGTTCATTGGCACTTGGCGCAACGCCGATAGAAACATATTTTCGTGTGTCGGTACCCGCGGCACGAAGCGGTATCGCGGCGGCGGTTGTGCTCGGCGTGGGAAGGGCGATAGGCGAAGCGATGGCCGTGATGATGGTTTCGGGCAATGCCGCGAATATGCCGAGCCTTTTTGAAAGCGTTAAATTCCTTACAACGGCCGTGGCAAGCGAAATGTCGTATTCGTCGGGACTTCAAAGACAGGCATTGTTTTCGATAGCGCTTGTGCTGTTCATGTTCATAATGCTGATAAACGCAGCGCTGAACTTCTTCATGAAGCGTGATAAGGAGGGGTGAGTATGGGCAAAAAGAATCTGTCGGCGAAAAGAAGGACGTACAACGGCATTATGAAAACTCTTATGCGTGCGGCAACGATACTGACCTGCGCGCTGGTGCTGTTCATGATTGGTTATGTGCTTGTTGAAGGAGTGCCGCATATATCGTGGAAACTGCTTTCGACTGAGCGCAGCTACCTTACGGATAACATAGGAATACTGCCCGACATGCTGAACACGCTATACATCATTATTGCGACGCTCATAATAGTGCTTCCGCTTGGTGTGGGAGCGGCGGTGTACCTTACGGAATATGCTGCGGGCAAAAAAGCGGTTGCTGTAATCGAATATGCGGCAGAGACGCTTTCCGGCATACCGTCTATTATATATGGGCTTGTCGGTATGCTGTTTTTCTGCGAATTTCTTGGGATGAGAACATCACTTATGGCGGGCGCAATGACGCTTGTGATAATGAACTTACCCACGATAATGCGCACAGCGCAGGAGAGCCTTAAAACGGTGCCGCAAAGCTATCGCGAAGGCGCGTTCGGGCTCGGCGCAGGTAAATGGCGCGTTATAAGGACGGTCGTGCTCCCGGGGTGCGTCGAAGGCATTATTACGGGCTGCATACTTTCGGTAGGTCGCATACTTGGTGAATCGGCAGCGCTCTTATTCACGGCGGGTGTCGCGCATTCACTGAACGGCTTTTTCTCGGGGCTTGCAAACTCGGGCGCGACGCTTACGGTAGCGCTGTACATGTACGCAAAGGAAGAGGGCGAGTTCGGCGTCGCTTTCGCTATTGCCGCAATACTGATTGTGTTTGCGCTTATTATTAATCTGGCTGCAAAGCTTGTGCAGAGATATTTCAGGAGGAAGAAGGCTTTATGATGAACATAATCACGGTTAATGACCTTTGCTTGTGGTACGGTAATCATCAGGCGTTGAAAAACGTCAGCATAGATATCGCCAAAAACGGCATCACGGCGCTGATAGGACCATCGGGCTGCGGAAAATCAACGTTTTTGAAGACGTTAAACAGAATGAACGATTTGATAGCAGGCGTAAAGATAAGCGGCAGCATCAAATACAACGGCGAGGATATATTTGCTCCGCAAACGGATGTAAACGAGCTGCGCCGCCAAATCGGTATGGTTTTTCAAAAGCCAAACCCGTTTCCGATGAGCATATACGACAATGTGGCGTACGGGCCACGCACACATGGAATAAAGAACAAGGCGAAGCTCGACGATATAGTTGAACGCTCGCTAAGGGATGCTGCTATATGGGACGAGGTCAGCGACAGGCTCAAGACAAACGCACTGGGACTTTCAGGCGGCCAGCAGCAGAGGCTTTGCATCGCCCGGGCGCTTGCGGTTGAGCCTGAAGTGCTGCTTATGGATGAGCCAACGAGTGCGCTCGACCCAATATCGACATCAAAAATTGAAGAGCTTGCCATACAGCTAAAAGAGAAATATACAATAGTGATAGTAACGCACAACATGCAGCAGGCGGTCAGAATTTCCGATAATACGGCGTTTTTCCTGCTCGGCGAGCTTGTTGAGTGCGGTGAAACGGAGAAGATATTTTCAAGGCCCGATGATAAACGGACCGAAGACTACATCACGGGGAGGTTCGGATAATGAGAAGTCGCTTTGACGAGCAGCTTGCGCTGCTTAACAGGGAGCTTATAGAAATGGGCGCGCTTTGCGAGGAGGTCATTGCGCTTGCGTCAAAAGCGCTTACCGACGGCAATAAAGCGATTGCGGCTCAGGTCGCGCCGCTTGATGCGCAGATAGATAGTAAGGAGCGAGAGATAGAATCGCTGTGTCTGAAGCTGCTGCTGCAGCAGCAGCCTGTAGCACGCGATCTCAGGCAGATATCGGCCGCGCTGAAAATGATAACAGACATGGAGCGTATAGGCGACCAAGCAGAGGATATAGCCGAAATAATCGGGTTCATGGATGGGCGCGGTGCGGAGAACGGCGAATTGATGTACGAGATGGCGAAGGCCGCCATGAGAATGGTGACGGAGAGTGTCGATGCATATGTAAAACATGATATAATAGCCGCAGAGAAGGTTATTGCGGACGATGATACGGTCGATGACTTTTTTGACAAGGTTAAATACAAGCTCATCGAAAAAATAGCGCGAGATCCATCCGACGGCGAGTATGCGCTCGACCTGTTGATGATTGCAAAGTATTTCGAACGCATAGGCGACCATGCGGTGAATATTGCCGAATGGGTAATCTTCTCTATAACGGGCGAACACGAAGGGAGTTAATTATGATCTGGTGCGTTGAGGATGACGCCAGCACGCGCGATATTGAGGTATATGCGCTGCAATCGACAGGGTTTGAGGCGCATGGATTTGCGGACGGCACATCGTTTTGGGAGGCAATACAAAAGGAGCGCCCGGATCTTGTTGTGTTAGACGTTATGCTGCCCGGAACGGACGGTATTGAGCTTTTGCGCCGCATGAGGGCATCGGCCGGATTAAGGAATATTCCCGTAATAATGGCTACGGCGAAGGGCGCCGAATACGATATAATACAGGGGCTTGATCTCGGAGCCGATTATTATCTGACAAAGCCTTTTGGAGTGATGGAGCTTGTTTCGTGCGTAAAGGCGGTGCTGCGCCGATGCAAACCGAAGCAGCCTGAGCATGAGCTTAAAGCAGGCCGCCTGACCGTAGACATAGACAAGCATACCGTCACTGCAGATGGCGAGGATATAGTATTGACATATAAGGAATTTGAACTGCTGAAGCTGTTCCTTTCAAACCCCGGCATGGCTTTTACCCGAGACAAGCTTATGGAAGAGGTTTGGGGGACGGATTACATGGGTGAGACGCGCACGGTTGATATGCATATACGGACGCTGCGGCAAAAGCTTGGAAGCTACGGCGACATGATTAAAACGGTGCGCGGTGTGGGCTATCGCATGGAGGTAAAGGCATGACAAAAAAGATTTTTAAAGCGATACTTCTTGTTGCGGGCGTCGTGCTGGTTGCTTGTCTTGTGCTTATAGTGGGGTTCATGTACGAGTATTTTAAAGGTGTGCAGGAACGTCAGATGAAGGACGAGCTCGACCTTGCGGCGGCGGCGGTAAACGAGTGCGGGAGTGAGTATTTGAGCAAGGTGTCGTCCGACAGATACCGGCTTACTTTGATTGCGGCCGACGGGACGGTTGTATTTGATACGAAGACGGACGCCGAAACGCTTGAAAACCATGCGGACAGACAGGAAATACGCGATGCGTTTGTGAATGGAGAAGGCGAGAGCAGCCGGTATTCGTCGACGCTGCTCGAAAAGACTATATATCGCGCGGTGCGGCTTGAAGATGGCAGCGTGCTCAGAATATCTATAAGCAGGGCGACGATAGGCGTACTTGTGCTCGGAATGCTTCAGCCGCTCGTCGTGATAATGATAATTACGCTTATACTTTCGGGCGTACTTGCGAATAGCCTCTCAAAGCGCATCGTTGAGCCGCTCAACGAACTTGATCTTGAACATCCGCTTGATAATAACGACTCTTACGAAGAGCTTGCGCCGCTTCTCAACCGCATAAATCGCCAGCATTTGCAGATAACTGAGCAGCTTTGCGATCTTCAAAAGAAGAAGGACGAATTTGAACAGATAACTGCGAGCATGCAGGAGGGATTGATTCTACTCGACAATAAAGGAACTGTGCTGAGCATAAACGCTGCCGCGCAGAAGGTTTTTGATACGGATGACACATATGTAGGCAGCGACTTCTTGATTGTAGAACGCAGTCATGATGTTTGTGCGGCCATACATAGCGCCATAGAGAGCGGGCACGGAGATGCACGCGCGGAGCGTGGAGGACGTGTGTACAGGCTCGATATAAGTCGAATAGAATCTGATGATGCAGTGATTGGCGCGGTCATACTTGCTTTCGATATCACGGAACAGGAAAGGGCAGAACAGAGCCGCCGTGAGTTTACGGCTAACGTGTCGCATGAGTTAAAAACGCCGCTTCAGGGCATAATAGGCAGCGCCGAGCTTATCGAAAGCGGCCTTGTTAAGGAAGAAGATATGCCGCGGTTTGTAGGTCACATACGCTCGGAGGCGCAGCGGCTCGTTACGCTGATAGGCGACATAATCCGTTTATCGCAGCTCGATGAGGGTGTCGAGATGCCGTTTGAAACGGTAGACTTGCTGAAGGTTGCGCAGGAAACGGCCGAGGATCTTCACGACGCGGCGGCTGAAAAAAACATAGAAATGACGGTCACAGGAACAAACGCTGCGATAAAAGGCGTGCGGAGGCTGTTGTACGAGATTGTCTATAACCTGTGTGACAATGCAATCAAGTATAATGTTGAGAATGGCCGAGTGAATATCAATGCTGCGTTTGACGGAAAGAATGCGGTGATAAGCATAGCTGACACGGGAATAGGCATTGCGCCCGAACAGCAGGACAGGGTATTTGAGAGGTTTTATCGTGTCGACAAGAGTCATTCGAAAGCTTCTGGCGGCACCGGATTGGGACTTTCGATAGTAAAGCATGCCGTACAGTATCACCACGGTAAGATATCGTTGAAGAGCGAGCTTTGGCGCGGCACGACGATAAGCGTGTCGTTTCCTGCGTAGGGTACGGTTTGTGGCACAGGAAAGGCTTTTGAGCGGCTTCCGTACGTTTAAGAGCATAATTATGTATTGATTCAATTTAATACAGAAAATAGTAAAACCCTCTTTTGTCAAGTGGGTACGAAAAAGATGAACTTGTGTTACTGATAGATGGATTCGTACTCTCGAAAAGAAATCTTGTGAAATATTTTGCTGACGAAAATGTGAAATAAGCGCTGCCGCGCTTGTGAAATTTTCCGTGCGTGCGGAAAGTGAAATGAAATCCACCCACCGCCGCAGCTGTTTCACACTGCGAAGCGGTATTTCACCCACCCGAAAGGGTGGATTTCACAGAAGAACGCACTTGTAAAAGCAAGTGCGTTCTTCTGTAGTAATACCGAATACTTGATACATTTGCACCCTCTGGGCAGAGAGGGTGCAAATTGAGGGAGAGCGTGCATTTTTATGCTATCTCTGTTGGATTGCAAAGACTCTTTTCAAATGATTCGCGAGTCATTGTTTGCCGTTCTTCCATTATGATCGTTCAGCAAATCTCCTTGTTATCATAACGAGGATTCTCCTCTTGAATATATCGGATTTTAAGTTTTTCCTCAATGTCCTTGAAGATCTCCGATATCCTGCTGGTTGATTTCGCACCGCCGTCTTTTCCTTTCCGGTCAACGCTGTATAGATAACTTGAGACAACTCTGTATTCGATATTGTCGGTTATCAATTCGTCACGCTCATAACTTGCGTAAGGACGGTAAGGCTTGATTTCCTTTGTCATATCATGGAACTTTCCTAACTTGCCGTTGCATATGGCAAATAACGTATCGTATACCGTTCTATCGTCGGACATACAGAAAAGGATAAACCCCATGTCCAAAACTGAGATGAGCTCGTCTTCGTGCACAAAGCTACGCTTGGCGTAGTCATACGCTCTGGTTCCTGTCAGCATATATCTTGTGAGGTAAAGCATGCTGTAAAAAAGGGAAGTCCTTTTGTTCATTATTGTCGGAGAGATCAAGTACAAAGCGGATCATACAAGATACAATTGAGATGATCGCGTCATCATTCTTGCTTTCCGGAACATCGCTGCGCTCATCGTTTTCTTTGTCTTCGATTTCTGCGCCGCGCATCCATTGGTCGATGTCGCTCGTTGTCGGAAGCTGAACTTCCTCGCCATTGGCACTGCTGCTAGATCTATATCCTAAAGACCCGGAATTCCTGAGGCCATTGAGCAGAGCTCTGCGCATAGACGCATATAAAAACGCGAAAAATGAACCGCATGCTGCTCCAAGTTCCTTGTATTTATCAAGAAGAACGCTAAAATTGAAGTTTACACTTTCCTCCCTGTTTGCATAAGTTCCGAACATCCATTTTGGCAGCCCTCCAGGCTTGGAGAGCTTAATGATAATATTGTATAGTTCGGTGAATCTTATGTCGTCTCTTTCCCATCCGGCGTCCGCTTCCAGATACTCGCCTCCCAGCTCGTCCAGTCTGCGGATCTCCTTGTTGAACTTCGAAGACTCCGAGCTGCTCTCCGAAGAAGAGGTTTTTCCTTTTATCTTACTGTCCATCGTTCTCATCCTCGTCTTCGTTGTTAGCAGCCAGGATAAGGCTGTCGACTATCGGCAACGGATTCTCAACGCCCCGTTCGAATAAAAGCCGGATGGTCTCATCCAGGTGAATAAGCGCAGTAATATCAAAAATCCTGAGTTGCTGAGGCTCAACACTGTGATCCATCTCGCCATATACGAGACAGCCGATTGAGACGTTCTTTATTAACGCGGTAGGCATACTGCAATGCCATGAGCTCGGCAATCGGCATGGGTTTAACGACATAGGTGAAGCAGGCGTATAAGGTGTCGCCATCTTTTAGATAGTCAAGCAGTTTTCTGAATACCTGAACCATGGTGTTGACGTCTCCCACATAGTTGACAGGAACATCAGTCACATTGCAGTTGAAGCCCGTCTCTCTTGCAAGAGCTGCGGTCTCCTCCTCAAGCTGGGAGAAATGAACTTCGGAAGCGGGTGTATGGGTATTGATCGCGATGACCTCAATGGTTTCTCTCTTTTGGGCATATGCATTGATTACCGGGATGATTGGAAATCTAGTCATACCGTCAGCTTTATCATACAACAAGCGCGGGTTACCAATGGGCTCGTATCTGCCTTTTTTGAGATTGTCAAAAGGCTCCATGATCGGTTTGCCGGATTCATTACCGATAATGATCCTGCCGCTCACATCCCTCTTTGCTCTTTCGACAGGCTGAAGAGGGGTCACCATAATAAACTTTTTCATATAGCTTTCTACTCGTCAGTGTTTCTCCAAAATGCGAAGTCGTATGCCGGGTTTACTTACCTCGGCGGGGACAGGAAGTGTCTGCGAATACTTCGGATCGGTGCCTTTGCCGTCGTCTGAACTTCCTGTAGTTACCTGCTTGTTTCCGATAAACCACTGATACGATGCGGATCTGTTCTCGTCATTACGGTCTCCATTATCGCCAATCGGGTAACTGATACCTCCTGATGTTCCGTCCTCCATGTTCACGGGGTATCCTGTGCTCCATGCACGGTCTACGTCGAACTTGAGCATATACAAGAGGTCATGCGAAACTCCGGTCATGATTTCGGTAGTTTCATCAGTCATTGAAACAGGTTCTGTTCTGTATTCCCCGGTATTGATATCGTAGCTTCGTATCTCCGCACTCGTAACTCTAATTTCAACACTGCCTAAACCGAGAGATTTCCCCGTTCCGATCTTATGGCAGAACACCGCTTTGGGCTCTTTAGGATCGCGCGGAGACAGACTCCAAAGTAGCTCACTCAGCTGTTTTCTTGATACTCCGTCAAAGAATACGTCGAAGGCAAACGTTCCGCTCTTCAAAAGCTGAACGCTGGTGTTTCGCACTGTCTTCTCTGCAGAGGTGTAATTCTCCGGGACGACCTTGCTCCAATGGAAATAGAACTTTCTTCCGCGAATCTGTGCCGAGTGGACGAATCTATCGATCCCGTTCCTTGTGTTCTGCTTTCTGACGCGAGCATACTCATAATTCCATGTCCTCGGGATGCCTCCCCTGATACGCGGAGTTGATAGATAAAACTCAGCAGAGCTTATCTTAGGGCCGGACAGTTCCTTAAGCGTGGTGTAATCGGGGTAAAGCTCATACTTGGAAGGCAAAGCATCCGAAAATCTTACAGCAGAGCCGTAGCTTCTTCCATGCTTTTCGTTTTCTCTGACTACACCGAACAATGCACAAGCGGGACATACGGCGTCATGTTCTGCATCTGTAATTCTGGCACAGGATACATATCTGCCGGCTATTTCATCGATTGTCTTATAATAGACCTCGCGCGAATAAATAGCAGGCGCAAGATGAAGCTTTCCGTTAACCCGTTCATAAAAAACGGGCAGTGTCTTGCTGATTTCGGGATCATAACCTACATAGCCAGTATGATTAACTCCATCCAATGCCGTATTCAGCTTTTCATTTGAATAAAAGGACAGAACGGATTTCAGATTGTCAATATCCTCCTGTGAAACATCGCAAACAAGCTCGCGATTATGAGAAATAACATGACTGCAGTGCCTGTTTTTGTTTCCTTTCACGCCTATCTCGCCTATTATGAGATATCCGTCTGACCAACCGCTTTTAGAACCTTTCGGATCATACAGGCAAATCTTATTGACATAATTGGTTCGAACTCCGCTTCCTTGTCTGTTATAGGTAACTACTTGTACCGTTTGATAGTAAACCCTGCTGAGATTTGGAATGATCTCTCCGTCCTCTGTGTTCAAATAACGTACACCATTTTCGGTAGATACAAAGAATCCAAATTCCGAATCGTTGAATGTCTTAATAGGAGTTTGGCGGCCATTATAGAGCGACCACTTTCCTTTACAATTGTGGAGAATTCCGGGAGTCTTCACGTCGTAGCTTCGTCCGGTTAGGAGAGAATCATCAAGTATTCCGAGACAGGATTTCGTGACAGCCTCGTAAACGGAACGAACCATTCCCCGAATCTCACTGCCGGGGATGATAGGAGTTGCTCCATCGACGCTCATGAACGGATATGAGAAATGCTGTCCGCCGGTCACGTCTTCAGCCTTGATCCTTGAGGGATCCGAAGGAGCGTGATCAGGAAGTGCTAAAGGAGTCTTTGTGGTCAGCGTACAGTGAATGCTGCCCGCGACACGATCAGTTTCGCTGCCACGCCACTCTTCTATGCGTTTACGCTCAACTCCTCGCAGAGACACGAAATTATACGGATTTACAAACCAGTTTTTGTTTTGAGTCTGATACCAGTTTGGCATACCTTACTCCTTTCCAGGAAGCGAAAACTTCGCGTCCCTGTAGCCAACGACCCGCCAGTCAAAGACGTACTCAATACCATGTTCACCCTGCTTCAGATAAGTGCGGACAAGCACTTTACTCTTTTTTTCTTTTTCAAAAAGATAGAACTTACCGCCGCCTGTAGTCAATAGGGCATTTTTCTCTCTGCATTTCTCTGTGCGAATGGAGTCAATATCAAGATACTGCAGCTCATCAAAGTATGTTTTGTATCTATCGTCATCATCGGACGCGATACGATCGAAGAACTTACTTTCTCCAAGATTATCACGCCAAGCACTGTACTCAGCCTTATCGGTGAACACTCGTAACTCTAGCAGCTTTGAAAAATCGCTTTCCACTTCGTCCTTCGCGGATATGAATACTCCGTCCCTATACTGTCCGCAGTCGACCCTGTCGGAAAGCACGGCGATATACTCGCTGCCGTCAAACAACTCGCTGTTGTTTATCAATAAATCAAACGCAAGCATCAAGAACCTCCTTCATAGTATCAAAGTTAACTGGGGATACCGCCTTGCCGTTGATCGTCATTTCCTTTATCTTGAACAATCCGCGGCCGATAGCGGTCTCGCCTCCTACAGCAAGATACCCGTTATGGAGGTCGGTCAATACAGCGATAAGGGCATAAAGTGCTTTTTTCTCTACATTTCTATTTACGGTGATAACAAGATCGCCTTTCCCGTAAAATACACTTTGTTCCGTAAGCAGCGCTCCGTTTTTGACGGCTCCGCTGAACCTGTCCACAGCGATCCTGGTAAGAGTTTTCGGTATCCCGTAATGAATTACGGTCTCCGAAAAGCTTATTTTTGAATGAATCGCCGATTCGGCTTTGTTTTTGCCAACAGCATTGTCAACGAAACCGAAAACCCGGTTGGCTAGATCGTCGTCATTTACGAGCTCGGAGAATCTGTGCCTTATCGCACCGGCCCAGCTTGTACCGGGGACGACCGGTAGTGAGGATTCCGACGGAGTAGCAGGATCGGAGATGTATTCTCCCTTAACGGCCTCGCCCTCCTTGGCATCCGCTCTGACAAGAAGCGGGCTGTTCGTGATCTCCGCTTTGTTTCCATCGCCTATCTTACCGGTATAATATCGAATGGACAGGCCGCCGTTTTGTTCAAGACAGAGTTCTATACGAAGCTTGTTGTCGAGATTGTACTCGCCGAATTCCATCGGCACAACACCTTCAAACGCGCCTTTGTCAAACGGATCGAAATCGAGCCAATCGTCAAGCGCCTTGTTCAGGTCGAAGGTCTTTTTGCGCACTGTCAATTCGACAGCGCCGAGCCCCCTGGTCGTTTTGGCTCCAAAACACATGCCGTACGCAGAAGCTTTGGCAAGCAAATCCTCAAAAATAGGGATGATTTCCGAATTACCATCGGTTAGTTCCGCGATCGCGTAAAACGCGGCGCCGGGCTGAACGACCTCATAGTTAAATTTTGCCCCGGCTTTTCCACCTTCAATGAGGTTGTCTTTCGCAACCTTGTACTCGTCAAGAGCGACGTTGTCGCGTTCTGTTATATAGGTCTTATCGCGGGTGACAGCGTCAGACAGGATAACGGGGCTTTCAACGGAGAGCGTTTTTGATTGACCGTCTTTAACAACGGTTTTAATACAGCCGAAGACCATATCAGCCTCTTCCGGGCTGACGAGACGGCGCATGACGCCCGCAATACTTGTCGCGGGGATATATGGCTTTCTGTCGCTGCCGAGAAGCACGTCGTTGTCTGTATTCTCGTTCTTCCCGCAGCCTATCAGCATTGGGGAAGTAAGCTTAAAACATAACTGATAGTAGCTGTGGATTCGCTCATTCATCTGCGTCACCTTCCTTTTTTAACAGCTTGAGCCTGTATTTCGCGAGTTTCAAAACAGCCAGCATGCATTCCATCTTGATATCGTCGGGATCCCCTTCCCGGCAGACGGCTTTGAGTATTTTCTTAATGCTGTCACGTTTTACGTCATCTTTGACTTTGCCAATGCGGTCAAGCGCTTCCGCTGAATTATCCGCAGTCTCTATCATCCTGGAAACAGCGCCGACAAACGCCGCGTTCAGACCGGATCTGGAGAAGTACTTTGCGTTCTCCTCAAAAACCTTCTCCGCTTCGCGGAGAGCGTTATAAGTCATATCATTGTGATCAAAGAAAACTTTGATGGAGGTCAGCGGCGACTCATTATCCGGTGCTTGAGCGCACGGGTCATTACCAGCGGAGGCGTTGCCTGTGCCGGAGCTTTCGCTGCGTATTTCATCTTCAGTGAAGACTCCGATTTTTCCGAAGCCTTCTGATTTGCGAATGCCGATAGTGAAATCCGAACGCGCTTCGGAGTGATTCTTGACTGTTACAGTGCTTCCCATGGCGAAAGCCACGACCGGAATATTCCGCATATTTCGTTTGGAGTTATATCCGTGAATGATCTTATACCCGATATTGAATTCCGCAGCTTTATCGGAAGGAATGCCAAGTTCTCTCTTTAGATCATCCGGATCGACAGTATTAACTCCGCCTTTATCCTTCAAAACGACGTCACTTTCGAGGGCGTAGGCTATGTTTCCGCTTTTTCCCGCGGCCGCGCTCCATTCCGGCGGGTCATACTCAAGCAGCATGCACCCCGAATACTGTGCTGTTCTCGACCTTCCGAGACGGAAATCGCCGGAAGCGAGCAGTTCCGCCAGCTTATCGAGCAGCGCCTTATCGGCGCTTTCAACTTCGCCGTAGAGATACTGCCCCGCGGAGATGGAGTCCTGTGTATAAAGTCCCGAATTTCCGCCTCTTGTATGATGATACTGAGTTTCCGTTGAAACGTTGATCACATTCCTCAGTTTCGCGGCGTCAGCATACTTGCTTTTCAGTGTTTTTGGGGTATCAATCTTGTGATCGTAATCGTCGTATTCAGTTACGATCTTTCCATCTCTAGTCTCATCCGTGGATTTGAGTTTTCTCATGAAGTGAGGAGCGGGAAGAGCTTTCGCGGCGGTCTTGTCTGAAATATAAAGATTACCGAAGCTCACTTTGCCAGAAAGGAAAACTTCATCAAAGTCAGGCATACTGCTCAATACCGCAAGCCTCGCAAACGCGCCGAGCACCGCTGTTCCGGGCACATAATTTATGCATTCGGTATTATTCCGCGAAGCTATAAGCAGCGGTTCGGTGAGCAGTAAGTGCAAGGGTAGATAATAGCCGCTGTTCCTTTCAAACGCCCTGCATTCGGCGTTCGCGCATGCTTCGGTATCGTGCTGATATTCCGCCGTTACAAAGCCTAGCCCGCGCGTTCTCATGAGACCTATATGCCTAAGTGCCTTGCAGATGCGCCCAAATTCTTCCTTTTTATCATCGGGCACGCCTGTTACGTCAAAGACGAAGCTTGTCTCCCTGCTCCTGTCATACGGCAGATAATGTGAAAGCACCCGGGTAAACCTCAAAGAATTGTCTTTTGCGGAGTCGCCCTCAATTGCCGTTTGAGCTTTAACACTCGAAAACAGCTCGGTAACCCGCTGCGGCGAGAAGTTCTTCCGTCTAGAAAGCTCCGCTTCAAGTGATTGTCTGTCCTCGAGATATCCGCTGCCAATCTTCAGACCGCCGGAGTCGCTGTCCCCGCTTTTACCAAACAGTTCATCGATGACCGTGCTGTTTATATACTTCGCGGCGTCACGGAGGCAACCCTTGATACGCCTTGCGGGGATGTACGGGAGCCCGAGCTTGTCGGTCACTATGTCGCTGTCAACAACGCTTGAGAACGACTTCCCTGAAGCAGCGCACAGATCCGACTTCAGCGTCATAACGATCCTGCTCATTCGCATACCTCCTTGCCGAACCATTCGCCGTAATACTGTGAAATGTCGGGAGCGACCTCTTTTGAGAACCAGATATCATAGAACTGCGCGATATCAAGTATAAACCGCTTGTCCTCTTCAGCTGCGCTTTTCATTTCGGCCTTGGGGTACTGAGCGTCCAGCCTTGCGATTTCAAAGCTGTACCCGTCTTCGCTGCCAAACACAAGTGAAGCTAAGTCCTTGATGTTCGCCCTGCCGATGTGATCCCTAAGCCGCTTCGCTCTTAATATAAAGTCCTCCATGATTTCGGGAGTTTTCTGATTTTTACCCCCGATGAAATAAGGTCGCGCTATATATTTCTCATCCTGCAAGCGCATAAGCTCCAGCTCTCCGGTTACGCCCGTGTATATGTACTGGAAATCGACTATGCAGTTGCAGCTTCCGTTTCTGCGGTTTTTCTTCTTGGCGTTTTCACAGCATTCCTCCGCGATCTCATATGCTTTAGAAAATGGAAAATGACTGTGGAAGACCGCGATGCCGGCGCAAGCGGTATTATTCTCTCTCGTTTTTGCCAGAGCATCAAAGTAAATACCCACGACCTTTAACGCCGCTCTGGCGTTACATATCAAAGTGACTTCATCTCCGCCGGAAACGATCCAGCGAATCCTGTCCTTCATAACCGGATCGCTCTCTGCTGCACATTCAATAGCGGCGCGAGTCGCCGAAACGAAACAGTCCTGGATCTTGTTGGAGAGGGAACGGATCGTTTTTACTCCGCTTTTATAATCATGGATGCTGTCCATCTCGCTCGTTACACGGGTTCCCATATTGTTGCCATCAATGTAGATCACGGCCAACAGGCTTTCGCGACCTTTCTCGGTAACTATATCGTCCAGATACTCTTTCCTGTCTTCGTGAGTCTTGCGGTATTGGGCACGTTTCAGGTAGCTTTCTTGGGAGATCGATTCCTCACCAATCGTGTATTTCTCCATTCGGGGCTCCGTCGACTTATGAGCGATCGGAAGACTTGTCCGTATGTCCAGTTCCGTAAACGGCAGCATAGCTGACGGGATGAACGGAGGGGTCAGCACCTTGCATCTCTCAAAATCGGCGTTGAGATTTTTCATGTCAACTGCGTAATCTCCAGAATAATCAGCCATTCCGCACACTGCGGAGAGACTGTACGCCTTTTCGCGAAGCATCCGGCAAAGGATCGCGGAGACCTTCTCGGAGGTCTTCTCATCCTTCCAGAGCATGTACAGATTGCCGCCACCGATATAGATAATTTTTCCGCTTAAGCCGTCGGGAAAATCGTCGAAAAACTCCATGCCGGGATTATTTATGTATCTTGGTGCGCTTCCCGGCTCAAACGCGCATGCCTTACCTTCAGGACATTTCCCATCGACCGCGACACCGTTGTCGACAATTATGCCTTCGTCTCTTAGGGCGGCGAAGAAATCGTTGTACGCACAGGTTATGATTTCTGAGGCGCCAACGATTTCTTTTATCTTGTTGGTCCTGTAAATGTACTCCTGCTTCGATCGAAAATCGTATTTTGCCAGTTTCATTCCGCTCATTTGCCACCTCCGTTATAATGATGTTGGGAGCAAGTACTCCCTGAATCCTGCGAATTTGAATTTAATCGTCTTTTTAGTTGTTCCGTTTTCGTCCGTCTCCTCATCCACATCGCGTTCACTGCATGCGCAGACTACCTTTATTCCCTTGCTCAGCAGTATTGACGTCACTTCAAACGCGAGCGAGAATTCTCCCTGACAAAGCACGGCATCGGGGGACATGGACATTATCTCCGAGGCATACTGCTCGGCAATCTCCAAAACTCTCTCCGAAGAGCATTTCGGGTCTACAGTAGGAAACTTTAAGTCGAGTATATGCCCAAAGTCGCTGACGGCAGCCCTTGTCTGGTCATCGCCCCATTTATCCGAGGGATGATTTGAAAAATTGATTATCATTGTACCTCCTTATGGCTCAGCGAGCATTTTAGTCACTGCCAACCCAATTCAGGAAATCTAAGATCAGGTTGTTCATCGCCTTTTCATCATCCTCATTTACATTTTCTCCCGCATGTGTAAAAAGATTCCTTCCAAGTCGTATACTGTCCATAAGTAAAATCTTCTCACCGAACGACGATTCCGAGCCCGATCTCACAGTAAACAGCCCATCACACAGAACCGGCGGATACGCTGTGGCAAGAGCCTTTATATCGTTCACTACGTTTTCCTTAAAGGAAGCGCGTTCATCTGGTTGCAACCTACATACTAGAGCCATCTTATTGCTAAGACTTTCCTTGTACTGATCGGAATACCACTTGTTACCGCACATTCTCGAATAGGACCATCCGTTCAATATGTTGGCAAATGGGAATCCGCCCCTTCCACCATTTTGATAAGCGCTGATATAGCATTTTCGTTTATAAATGTAATTATCAACAATTTTAATGATTTCGTTTGCGTCATTGACATGCTCTCCTATACGTATTAACAGCTCGTCCTTCATCTGTTTGGTCAAGCACGAATACTTGTTGTCAAATTCTTTTTCGATTGCGGGAGCGACATTTCCCTTTGGTTTTTGCGGCAGTATCAATTCATACTTCTTTTTCGTATAAGCGAGATAATCATCAAATAATTTATCAGATGTAATATTCAGAGTCATCAGCATGTCATGTGTGAAGTCAAGGTATGAACGGTAGTATCTCGCGTAGGCGTAAAACGCGTTCTTAATCTGCGCACTGTTCTTATAAAAATTATGCCGCCATGTGATGATTCCCTTTTCCATGAGCAGGTCAAGCCCGTGTTCCTTTACTCGCTGTGCAGCCTGTTCATAGTTATAATCACTCGCGAGACTCCTAACGTCGCTTTCAAGCGTCAGCGAACTACGGGCGTCATTTATCTGCCTGGCTGCGATCCTTTGCAGGATATCCATTTCAGCTGTAATGGAAACAGCTTCTCTATCGGCGTCTGTTATCTCGGAAAATCTTCTGCTCCGAATCTTTTTTTGCGCGTCCTCTGTACTCTGTATCAGCGAGCCGAATTTCTCATCTTCTTCCCGTGAAAAAACACGTTTGAGTTCATCAAGACTCTCGGCTGCAAATGCGTTAAGATAATTGAAAATATCGAAAGTGTCCATGCAGCTTTCAATGTCACCATGACCGGGTTTGGTTCTCGAGATATTGGAGTAGAACACATCTTCGACTTTTACTCCCTGGCTTTCCAGGAGCTTTGAAAAGAAAACAAGAAGCATCGACGCGCTTCTAAGTCCGCCTGTATAATCGACAAATAACGTCGCTTCATCAGCGGAAGAATCATTGCCGATAAGATCGAGCATCTTGTTTTGGACCTTGTCCATACTACTCCAGCTTCCGGGGTTTATTTCATCCAATGGAAGCCTTATGAAGGCACTGTCGATATCAGTCTCACTGTAACCGAGTCTGCGCATCTCCGCCGCAATGGTATCGTGATAATATGTGTAAGTAGTCTGTTCTTTGTCTTCTACGTTGACAGTATCGTTAAGCACCTGAGTGGAACAAAGCATGATAATGCCGTTAAGCTTTTCACATCGTTCGTTGAGCTTGTTAAGAACAAGTAGAGAGGCAGGGACATTCGTTTGACACCCGTAATAAACCGCATCGGTTACATCATAATGGTATGCGATTTTGGACGGATTATCCCTTAGAATCAGGCTGGGCATAAAAAGAAGGAAGTTTCTTTTCATTAATAATACTCCTTTCTACGAATAAGGTTTTCGGCGCGCGTGTTTATTTCAACTATATTTTACCATATTTCTCCTGTCGGCGCAATACAAACCGACATCACGACCTCAATGGGTTGAGAGTATCATTAAATGCAGAAGAAACCGTTATGGTTTTTCCTGCATTATTTTTTATCCGAAGGCAGGCGGAAGGAGACTAAAACATTGAACGAATACAGTTATTTGACGTTGGAACAGCGCCGCGAGATCGAAAGAATGTATGCAGAGGGTGAACGCATTGTTGACATTGCCGCCCGTCTGAAAAGGAGCGCCGCCGCTATCTACGAAGAGTTGAAGCGCGGCTATACGGGAGAGTTTGACGGCTACGCCCGCCCGAAGTACAGCGCCGATCTTGCACAAGCGACGGTGCAAGAGAATTTCCGACGCAGAGGAAACCGACGCGCGGCAAACTGTTAAAAACCGAAAGGAGCTATTCAATATGAAAAAATATCAGTTAGGCGCTTTGACAGTGAACGACAAGTGTTTGCAGGATACGAAGGAAGAAATCGTTATCGAGCTTATCGACAGAATGCAAAAGTACGTCGCAGAAGGCAAAGCGGCATACGAAAATCAAAGTTTGACTACGAAACAGAAGCTGGAACAAATCAAGCGCATTTGTAACTACTTTTGCGGGCTTGACGAATTCTTACAAATCACAATGGATATTAAAGTGCGGCGCGCTGACGGCTTCTTGTATACGCAAGAAATGTACAACATGTTCTTCTACTGGCAACAGGTGCTTGAAATTGAGTTAGCACGAGAGAGTAGAGCGGCGGAACAGTGATCCGCCGCCAGAAGGAAGGAGCTATTCGGAATGAGTACAACACGATACACAATCCGTTTATGGGAATACGACGGCGAAGCGCCCACCGTAAACGCCGTTACCTTCGACAGCTTCGCAGAAGCGGAAGCACGGTTCAATGATCTTCGAGTTTTGGAGAAAATGCCGTGCGTTGAGTTCATCAAAGAGCGGATCGCGAACGGGTGCATTATCGGCGAAGAAGTTTTGAACGTTCGGCAGTTCGTTAAGGAACGGCGTACTCCTGCTGCTGAATTGAGAGAGGAGTACGGCATGAGAAACAAAATCATGCCGAACGACACGGTAAAGCACCGGCCAAGCGGCGAGATATGGGTCGTTTGCGGCGTCAACCACGAAAGCGGTAACCTCGTGCCGATGGGCTATCCTTTCCCGCGCATCGCAAGGGTAGAGGACTGCGAGCTCATCGAGAGACACTACGAGGCCGAACCACAATCCGAAGAGCAGATAAAGGCTTTGCAAGCGCACGGCCTCACTGGTTACATAGACGTCCGCTCGGCCTGCTTTCATGGAATCATTTGACGAAAGGAGCACAGCATGGAACGACTTACATTCGAGGGAAACTTCTGTGACATTGCACGGTGCAGCGACGTTCCGGGCGGGAGCTTTTGCGAAGACGGCACGTGCAGCCAGAGAAAGGTCTGGGAACGGCTGAAAGCATACGAGGACACCGGCTACGAGCCCGAGGAAATCGGTGCGATTGCACAGAGAACCGCATCGGCACGGCGGCAAGAAGTGTTAAACGAAAGGAGCTATTCAATATGAAAGAAATGGTTGGTGAGGAACAATGAAAGCGTGGCTTGTGAGAGAAAAAGATGAATTTTGTGCAACCGTTGTTTTTGCGGACACAAGAGGAAAAGCGAGGGCAATAGCACTGCATACTGAATGTTGCGAGGACGCAGATTTTTGTAGTATTGAAGTTAATAGACAACCGCAAATGGACAAGTATTACACCGACGGGAAAAGAGAAATGGACCGGGAAGACTCACAAGACCGAATTGCACTTGTTAAGGATTGCGGATTTAGTTGTCGTGAAGATTGCTTCGATATAGCTTATTGTGAAATTTGCCCTGCAAAAGAATATTGCGACAGCTATAAAAATAGTCCGTTAGCTCAACGGTTAGACAACAAAGAAACAGTTTAAGGCAGTATTTTTAGGAGGTATTCGCTATGAAAAAGAACAATCACGGCTTCAAGCCGAAACAGGAATTCACAATGGTCGGGATCGCTTGGACGGTCATTCAGACGGGCGCGGATTGGGTGAAGTGCATTACT
>OIZL01000211.1_pt1 | contig 50238 bp, 34 predicted proteins | sample 1588541 | NCBI WGS metagenome assembly OIZL01 (sample SAMN03283285) | human gut metagenome | biome: human-associated habitat; material: feces | host: Homo sapiens | place: Peru | collected 2012 | reverse complement strand
CATTCTTCTAAAAATCCGAAATACCACAAGCCCTAATGACCGATTTGGGTTAAATGATAAAAAGAAATCGAGATGGCCAATTTTGACCATCTCGATTTTTATAGTGTGTCACACATCTGTGTGATTTCTGTTTAGAGCCACTTCATGTAAGCGAAGTCTTGGCGGTGTGGAAGTTTTTCGTTCCATGGGAATACACGGATACCGAAACGGAACACACCTGAATCCTTGGTGTTTTGCTTCATGTGGTAAGTGAGCACATCGCCATCTTCTGCAACAACTTCGAATGGAATTACGCGGTGGAACTTCTGTTGACCATCTTCTTCGCGGTAGATAACGAGTTCTACGCCAAGATCCTTGCCCAAACCAGCGGTGTCGAGCTTGATGGTAGCTTCAATTGGTTCACCGTCGTTGGTTGAGTTGTTGAGTGATTCGCTGAGTTGAACATCCACTGCGTGAACATTGTCCCACTTTTCAACCACTTTCTCTTTCCATGCCACGATTTCCTTAGCCATAGCATAGTTGTTGGCTTTAAGCTTCTTGCTGCGAGCAGCTTCTTTGCTGTAGAAACGATCGATGTAGTCACGAATCATGCGCGACATAGTGTAGTGTGGAGCGATGGTTGCGATAGAACGCTTCACATATTGAATCCAGTTTGGAGAGTAGCCACAAGAGTTCTTAGCGAAGTAAAGTGGAATAATCTCGTTTTCAAGCATTGAATAGATAGTGGCTGCGTCGAGTTTGTCTTGTTGTGCTTGGTCTTGGTAAGTGCGCTTTGCAGTAAGAGCCCAACCTGCACCTTCGCGATAGCCTTCATACCACCAACCGTCGAGCACTGAGAAGTTGAGCACGCCGTTCATTTCTGCCTTTTCACCAGAAGTACCAGATGCTTCGAGTGGACGGGTTGGAGTGTTCAACCAAATATCTACACCAGTGATAAGACGCTTAGAAACGGTCATATCGTAGTTTTCGAGGAAGATAATCTTACCGAGGAATTGTGGCATCTTAGAGATTTCAACAATTCGACGAATCAAGTCCTTACCTGCGCCATCAGCTGGGTGAGCTTTACCTGCGTAGATGAATTGAACAGGGAATTGTGGGTTGTTGACGATTTTTTCCAGACGGTCGAGGTCGGAGAACAAAAGGTGGGCACGCTTGTATGTGGCGAAGCGGCGAGCAAAACCAATCAAGAGAGCGTTAGGGTTGATCTTGTCAACAATCGACATGATGCGAGTTGGGTCGCCTTGATTCTTCAACCAAGTTTCGCTAAAGTCGCGCTTAACGAAGTTGATGAACTTGTTCTTCAGGCGCATACGCATTTCCCACACATCTTCGTCTGGAGTTTTGAGAATTGGAGCCCAAGTTCTTTCGTCTTCTTGGCGTTCAGCAAAGTCGGCACCAAATTGTTCGCTGTAGAATTCTTTCCATTCCGAAGCTGCCCAAGTAGGCATGTGCACACCGTTGGTGACATAACCCACGTGTGATTCTTCAGGAGCGTAGCCTTTCCATACGCCTTGGAACATCTTCTTTGACACTTCGCCGTGGAGCCAGCTCACGCCGTTTGCTTCTTGGCAAGTGTTCAATGCAAACACGCTCATAGAGAAACGCTCTTGGCTATCAGGGTTTTCACGGCCCATGTTCATCAAGTCGGCCCATGAAATACCAAGTTTTGCAGGGAATTCACCCATGTATTTGCCAAAGAGGCCTTCGTCGAAATAGTCGTGACCAGCAGGCACTGGAGTGTGAACTGTATAAAGTGATGATGCTCTAACCACTTCAAGTGCTTCGTTGAAGCTCAATTTGTCGTCTTGTACATAGTCAACGAGGCGTTGGAGGTTCAAGAGTGCTGCGTGACCTTCGTTGCAGTGGTAGATTTCATTCTTAATGCCGAGTTTCTTCAACATCAACACACCACCGATACCGAGCAGGTATTCTTGCTTGATACGGTTTTCCCAGTCGCCACCATAGAGTTGGTGAGTGATTGGACGGTCCCATTCGCTATTCAAGTCGATGTCGGTGTCGAGCAAGTAGAGCTTCATACGACCAACATTCACACGCCAGATGTTAGCGAAAATGGTGCGGCCAGGGTAAGGCACTTCAAGAATCATTTGCTTGCCAGTTTCATCAAGAACAGGCTCGATAGGAAGCTGGTTGAAGTTTTGTGCCTCGTAGTTAGCGATTTGCTGACCATCGATAGAAAGTGATTGGGTGAAATAGCCGTAACGGTAGAGGAAACCAACAGCGGTCATGTCAACGCAGCGGTCAGACGCTTCCTTGATGTAGTCACCAGCCAAGATGCCAAGACCTCCAGAATAGATTTTGAGTGCGCTGCACAAACCGTATTCCATGCTGAAGTATGACACAGATGGAATGTCGGTGCGCATAGGCACTTTCATGTAATCCTTGAAATTGTTGTACACGCAGTTGATGCGGTCCATCATTTCCTTGTCTTTAACGATTTCGTCAAAGCGTTCATAGGTCATTTTTTGAAGCATCAAAACAGGATTTTCGCCAGTTTCGCGCCACAAGTCACGGTCTAAATCGTGGAACAAAGTTTTACCTTCGCTGTTCCATACCCACCACAGGTTCTTAGAGAGTTCTTCAAGCATTTTCAGTTTGGCAGGAAGTGCCGACTTCACTGTAATGCTTCTCCAAGTAGGTGTGTTAGTGTTGTTAACTTTAATTTTCATTTTAAACTATATTATGTTTTTTCGTTTTTTTTCAAATAAACAAAAAAGAATTATTCTTGATATTACTGACGGCTTTTGGCTGCTTCTAACGCGATGCTGTAAGCAGTGTCGTAATAGGTGATGAAGTGGCTCCAAAGTGCCACCTTTGCCGTTTTTTGTGCGGCTCTGCTCATTTTTCGCCATTCGGTGGGTTTGAGCGCAAACACATTCATGATGCCTTGCGCCACGGTCATTACTGTGTGGCTGTAGTTGGAGTCGGTACGGTGAATTACCTCTACCCCCACCTTCTTAGGTTCCATGCCTTGCGATTTTGCCACCCATTGTCCAAAACCAGCCAAGTCGGTGGTGATGGTAGGCACGGCAAAAGCCACACTCTCAAGCGGAGTGTAGCCCCATGGCTCATAATATGATGGGAAAATGGTCAGGTCAAAACCAATCAGCAAATCGTAGTAGCTCATATTGAAGATGCCGTCGTTGCCATTGAGGTACGATGGCACATAAATCACCTTCACTTTGTCGTAGCTTTCGTTGCGCAATCCCAAATAGTTGAGTTTGCCGTAGATGTTGTCGGAGTCGAAGTTGTGAATGTTGTGAGTGATGATTGGGTCGAACAGCTTGGTGCTGCAATTTCCATCCTCAATAGCTTCCATCAAGTCGGCTCTTGGTGCATCGGTCCAGCCTGGCACGGTGATAAATGCAATGATTTTACGATTTGAGTCTTTAAGTTTGTTCAACTCGTAGCGCACCACGTTAAGCGCATCGATGCCTACGTCCAAACCCTTGTTTCTGAACTCGCATCTGCCTGATGTGGCAAGCAAGAATGTGTCGGAGTCGTATTTTTCGCCTGTAAGCGCAGAAGCCACTTGTAGAAGCTTCTTTCGTGCGGCATCACGACCCTCATCGTATTTCGCACCTTTGGGAACGAAGTTGAGTTCAAAGCCGTTTGGTGTCACTATCGGTTTGCGCTCAAGGAGTTGCTCGCATTCTCTGGCGGTCACGTCGCTCACAGTGGTGAATGCGTCGGCATTTTGTGCTGCTGCTTTTTCGAGCGAGTGCTTTGATTCCATGTTCAACTCTTTCGCCATCTGGTCGCCATTGTAGCCGCTCATATAGTCGTAGAGGGGCTTACCATTGCCACAGATGCTGCGGCCTATGCTTGTGGCATGGGTGGTGAACACAGTTGCCACCTGTGGGAGATATGCCTTCACATAAAGCAATCCCATGCCAGTGGTCCATTCGTCGAAATGTGCAATAATTTTCTTTCCGGCGTTTTTCTTGAATTTCACGAGGCTCTCAATCACGAGTGCAGAGCCGTAGGCGAAAGCGCAAGCTTCATCATAGTCGCCGTATGCGTGCAGTGAGTCAACCTTGAAGTTTTCCCACATTTTTGCGTAAAGTTCGTTTTTGTATTGGAAGAGTGATTTGAAATCAACAAGTATGGCAATTGGTTTGCCTGGAATGTTCCATCTGCCCACTCTCACAGTCATGCCTGCCGGAAAACTCACAGTGGCTTTCCAATCGGCAAGCAGAGTCTTCGACTCGGTGAAGAATGGCGACTCGTTGTCTTTAGTCCAAATGTCTGGACCTATGAAGATGACCTTGTCTTTATGCTGCTGTTGAAGTGTCTTCGCTTTTGTTGAAAGCACAGCATAAATCCCTCCTACTTTGTTGCAAACTTCCCAACTTGTTTCAAATAATAGGTCAAACATTTTAGAATAATAATCTTATTTAACTATGTGCAAAGGTAGTAAAAAAAAACAAATAAACTCTGATATTTGTGTTTTATCGGATTGATAATCATGCAATCGTTTGCCTAAAATTTTTAAATTTGGAATAATATTCTGTGTTTCGCTACTTGCGTGATACAAAAAATCCCAACACCACTTTCGTGGGTTGGGATTTTGTTGCTTTTTTGAAGTTTTATGGTTTATACCTCTTCAAAAGGTACGTCTTGAGCGTTTCCGTCTTGCTGATTGCCTTGTTGGCCGTTGTTAGGTGCGCCACCTTGGAAGCCTTGACCGGCTCCTGGCTGTTGAGCGCCACCCTGTTGACCGTAGAGGTCTTGTGAAGCAGCGTGGAATTTCTCGTTAAGCTCGTTCATTGCTGCGTCGATAGCTGCAATGTCTTGGTTCTTGTGAGCTTCCTTCAACTTGTTGAGTGAACTTTCAATTTCGCTCTTCTTGTCGGCTGGGATTTTGTCACCAAGGTCTTTGAGACTCTTTTCGATTTGGAAAATCATAGCGTCGGCTTGGTTGATCTTGTCGATGCGCTCCTTTTCCTTCTTGTCGGCTTCTGCGTTAGCTTCGGCTTCGTCCTTCATGCGCTTGATTTCGTCGTCGCTCAAACCGCTTGAAGCTTCGATACGGATGCTTTGTTCCTTGTTGGTAGCCTTGTCGATAGCCTTCACGTTCATAATACCGTTGGCATCAACTTCAAATGAAACTTCGATTTGTGGTACACCACGTGGTGCTGGGGTGATACCATCGAGGTGGAACTTACCAAGAGTCTTGCAGTCTTTTGCCATTGGACGCTCACCTTGAAGAACGTGGATTTCTACTGAAGGTTGGTTGTCAACTGCGGTAGAGAACACTTGGCTCTTGCGGGTTGGGATTGTGGTGTTAGCGTCGATAAGCTTGGTCATCACGCCGCCGAGAGTTTCGATACCTACGCTCAATGGAACCACATCGAGAAGAAGCACGTCCTTCACTTCGCCAGTTACAACGCCGCCTTGGATAGCAGCACCTACGGCCACCACTTCGTCAGGGTTAACGCCCTTTGAAGGTTCTTTGCCGAAGAATTTCTTCACGATTTCCTGAACTGCAGGAATACGGGTTGAACCACCTACCAAGATCACTTCGTTGATGTCGCTTGTGCTAAGACCAGCGTCTTCAAGAGCCTTACGGCAAGGAGCGATAGTGTTTTGGATAAGGTCGTCGCACAACTGCTCGAATTTAGCACGGCTCAAAGTCTTCACGAGGTGTTTTGGCACACCGTTCACTGGCATGATGTAAGGCAAGTTGATTTCAGTGCTCGTTGAGCTTGAGAGTTCAATCTTAGCCTTTTCAGCAGCTTCTTTCAAGCGTTGCAATGCCATTGGATCCTTGCGGAGGTCAACACCCTCGTCGTTGAGGAATTCTTGTGCCAACCAGTCGATGATACGTTGGTCGAAGTCATCACCACCGAGGTGAGTATCACCGTTGGTAGCCTTCACTTCTACTACGCCGTCGCCCATATTAAGGATTGAAATATCGAATGTACCACCACCGAGGTCGAATACTGCGATGTTCTTGTCGTCGGTGCCTTTGTCGAGTCCGTAAGCAAGAGCGGCTGCGGTAGGCTCGTTCACGATACGCTCCACTTTAAGACCTGCGATTTCACCAGCCTCTTTAGTGGCTTTACGTTGTGAATCGTCGAAGTATGCTGGAACGGTGATTACAGCGCGATCTACGGTCTGGCCGAGATAGTCTTCTGCTGTTTTCTTCATCTTTTGAAGAATCATTGCGGAGATTTCTTGTGGGGTGTATTGACGGCCGTCGATCTCAACGCGTGGTTGGTTGTTGCCGTTGTTTACCACCTTATATGGCACACGACTTACTTCGTTTGCCACCTTGTCCATGGTCTCGCCCATGAATCTCTTAATTGAGTAGATGGTTCGAGTTGGATTTGTGATTGCTTGACGCTTTGCAGGATCGCCTACTTTGCGTTCGCCACCATCAACAAATGCTACAATTGAAGGGGTGGTGTTGCGACCTTCACTGTTAGGTATTACTACCGGATTGTTACCTTCGAGAACAGCAACGCAGCTGTTAGTTGTACCAAGGTCAATACCAATGATTTTTCCCATAATTCTTTATATTTTTTTAGTTATTAATTCAAGTTGATTTATTGTATCGCTTGTTGCGATTACGACAACTGATAAAGCAAAAGCCGTGCCAATTTTCAACATTCAAAAAACTGACACCAGCACTGACACCATGTCATTTCTGCTGACGAGAAAACGCATTTTTAGGTATCACTTTGTCATTTTTTAGGACGAATTATCGTTTCATTGCCTTCGTGCAGTGAAGATGTGGAAAAAGTGAGTAAAATTTTAAAGAAAAGTTGCAAAAGTTTAAAATTCGTGTTTTTCCCGAAATTCTTATTTTGTTTCAATAATTTATAGTAATTTTGTACATTAATAATAATTATGGGCGCAGGCTCTGTGCCCTGTCTGGTTACGTGATTATTATAGATAACTAATTAAATAACTTTTAAAATTAAAAATTATGCAGATTTCACACATTGAACACGTGGGTATCGCTGTTACTTCTCTTGAAGAAGCAATCCCATTCTACGAAAGATTGTTGAACACTAAGTGCTACAAGGTAGAAGAAGTTGAAGAACAACACGTTCGCACCGCTTTCTTGAAGATTGGTGAAGTGAAGATTGAACTTCTTGAGGCTACAAGCGAAGAAAGCGCAATCGCTAAATTCATCGCTAAGAATGGTGGTCGCGGCGGTATCCAACACATCGCATTCGCTGTGGAAGATGGTCTTCAAGCTGCTCTCGACGAAATTCAAGCTAATGGTGACCGCGTTATCGACGCTGCTCCACGTGGTGGTGCTGATGGTCTTCACATCGCATTTCTCCACCCAAAGAGCACTTGCGGAGCATTGGTTGAACTTTGTGAAAACCCAAATAAATAATTCTTACAGAATATAAACACATCATTATTAAAATGAGTACTCAAGTAGAAAAAATACAACAACTTATCGCTAAGCGTGAAAAAGCACGCCTCGGCGGTGGTGAAAAAGCTATTGCCAAGCAGCACGCAAAGGGCAAATTCACAGCTCGTGAACGTATCGCCATGCTTCTCGACGAAGGTAGCTTTGAAGAAATGGATATGTTCGTAGAGCACCGTTGCACCAACTTCGGTATGGAAAAGAAACACTATCTTGGTGATGGTGTTGTTACCGGTTCTGGTACAATTGGCGGTCGTCTTGTTTACGTTTTCGCACAAGACTTTACCGTAAGTGCAGGTTCATTGTCGGAAATGCTTGCAGCTAAGATTTGCAAGGTGATGGATATGGCAATGAAGGTGGGTGCGCCTGTTATCGGTTTGAACGACTCAGGTGGTGCTCGTCTGCAAGAAGGTATCAACGCGCTTGCTGGTTACGCTGAAATTTTCCAACGCAACATTTTGGCATCTGGTGTGATTCCTCAAATTTCTGCCATTATGGGTCCTTGCGCTGGTGGTGCAGTATATTCTCCTGCTCTTACCGACTTCACTTTGATGTGCGAAAACACATCTTACATGTTCCTTACTGGTCCTGGTCCTGTTAAGGCTGTGCTTGGTGAAGTTGTTACTCAAGAGCAACTCGGTGGTGCTTCTGTTCACGCTACTAAGTCGGGTGTTACCCACTTCACAGCTGCAAACGAAGAAGAAGCCATCGCTCTTATCAAGAAACTCTTCACTTACATTCCACAAAACAACTTGGAGAAGACTCCACTCGTGGAATGCAACGACCCAATCGACCGCAAGGAAGATTTCTTGAACGAAATTATCCCAGAGAATCCAAACATGCCTTACGACATGTATCAAGTGATCGCTGGCATCGTGGATAATGGCGAATTCCTTGAAGTTCAACCAAGCTATGCTAAGAACCTCATCATTGGTTTCGCTCGTTTCAACGGTCAAACTGTGGGTATCGTAGCTAACCAACCAAAGCAGTTGGCAGGTGTGCTCGACAGCAACTCTTCACGTAAGGGTGCTCGTTTCGTTCGTTTCTGCGACGCATTCAATATTCCATTGGTAACCCTCGTTGACGTTCCTGGCTTCCTTCCTGGTACTGCTCAAGAATACAACGCTGTGATTCTCCACGGTGCTAAGTTGCTTTACGCTTACGGAGAGGCTACTGTGCCAAAAGTAACCGTTACATTGCGTAAGAGCTACGGTGGTAGCCACATCGTGATGAGCTGTAAGCAACTCCGTGGCGACTTGAACTACGCATGGCCATCTGCTGAAATCGCAGTTATGGGTGCTTCAGGTGCAGCTTCGGTGCTCTACGCTAAAGACGCTAAGGCACTCAAGGAAGAAGGTAAGGTGGAAGAAGCTAAGGCATTCATCAAGGAAAAAGAAGATGAATATACCCACTTGTTTGCTAATCCTTACAATGCAGCTCGCTATGGTTACATCGACGATGTGATTGAACCTCGTAATACTCGTTTCCGTATCATTCGTGCTCTCGCACAATTGGAAAACAAGAAACTTACTAACCCTGCTAAAAAGCACGGTAATATTCCACTCTAAACTCTTTAATAACTGAGAATATGGTTTTATTAACTAATTGGGGTGACGCATGGATGATGACAGGCATCGGTATCGGTGTGGTGTTCTGCATCCTCTGCATCCTTGTATTTGTTCTCCAAGGTTTCAGTGCCGTGGCAAAGCAAGGCTCTAAGGCTAAAGCCGAAGAGGTTGTGGCTACTGACGGTGCTGTTAAGAGCGTGGCCGAAGCAAGTGAACTCGACAAAGCTGCTGTGGCTACTGTCATTTACCTTTACCAAAAGAGTAAGGGCGACCAAGAAAGTGGTGTCTTGACCATCAAGATGGCTCCTTCTGCTTGGCACGCTGTGCTCAACGAGAGATTGTGATAATCAGAAACAAACAATTGTGTTAAATCAAAACAATGAAAGAATTTAAATTTAAAATTAGCGGTCAAGACTATAGCGCAACTGTTGCAGAAGAAAACGCAGGTTCGCTTGTTGTTACCGTAAATGGTCAAGCATATCAGGTAGAAGTGCCTCAAACTAAAGCTGCCGCTCCTGTAATGGCACGTGGCAATGCTGGCGCTGCTCAAGCTGGTGGTCCTAAGAATATCAATTCCGAACTTCCTGGCACCGTTACTAAAATCGTTGCTGCTAACGGACAACACGTTAAGAAGGGCGACGTTCTTTTGGTGATTGAAGCTATGAAGATGGCTAACGACATCGTATCTGATGTGGAAGGCACCGTTCAACGCATCGCAGTGACTGAAGGTCAAAGTGTTAACCAAGGCGACCTTTTGGTAGAGATGGTTGCTGATGCAGTGGCAGCTCCTGCCGCAGCCGCAGCTCCTGCTCCAAAGGCTGCACCTGCTCCTGCTGCCGCTCCTGCCCCTGCTGCTCCTAAGGTTGCTGCTGGCGCTAAGGTTGTGGAAGCTCCACTCCCAGGCACTATCACTAAGGTGCTCGTTAAACCAGGTCAAGCTTTGAAGGCTGGCGAAACTGTTTGCATGATGGAAGCCATGAAGATGGAAAACAGCATTACTGTAGAGTTTGCTGGCACCGTTAAGTCTGTATTGGTTGAAGTTGGCGCTCAAGTGCAAAGTGGACAAGCACTTGTTGAACTTGCTTAATCTCTCAATTAATTGATTCAAAATGCAAACAAAGAATTTTAAAAGAGTACTCGTTTTTGCACTTCTTCTCATGTGTGCTCTCCCAATGATGGCTGGTGAAATTAGTCTTGGAGAAAGTCTCCAGAAATTCGCTTCCGAAATGGGTTTTTCAGCATTCTTCATGGGTGAAGGTTGGAAAAACTTCGTAATGTTGGGCATTGGTTGCTTCCTTCTTTATTTAGCGATCAAGAAGGGATACGAACCATTGTTGTTGTTGCCTATTGCATTCGGTATGATTCTCACCAATCTTCCTGGTGCAGGTTTGTTCGACACCGACATGTGGAACAACGAATTCTTGAATAAAACAAGTGAACACTACCACGATTATGGCTATATTATGGCTAATGGTGGTTTGCTCGATATTCTTTATATTGGTGTGAAAGCTGGTGTATATCCTTGCTTGATTTTCTTGGGTGTAGGTGCTATGACCGACTTTGGTCCACTTATCGCTAACCCTAAGAGCCTCTTGCTTGGTGCTGCCGCTCAGATTGGTATCTTTGCCACATTCCTTGTGACCCAAATGGATCTCCCTATCTTCGGCTTTACTCCTGCACAGGCAGCTTCTATCGGTATCATTGGTGGTGCTGATGGTCCTACAGCTATTTTCTTGACCTCTAAACTTGCTCCTGAGTTGCTTGGCCCTATCGCTGTGGCTGCTTATAGCTACATGGCTCTCGTGCCAGTGATTCAACCACCTATCATGCGCTGGCTCACTACCGACAGCGAGCGCAAGATTCGTATGAAGCAACTCCGCGTGGTAAGCAAGAAGGAAAAGATCCTGTTCCCAATCGTTGTTGCTATCATTGTTTCTCTTATCGTTCCATCTGCTGGCACACTGATCGGCTGCTTGATGCTTGGTAACTTGATGAAGGAAAGTGGTGTGGTTGAACGTTTGAGCAAAACTGCTCAAAACGAGTTGAACAACATCGTGGTTATCTGCCTCGGTCTTACCGTGGGTGCTACTGCCTCTGCAAGTTCATTTATGAACCTCCAAACCATTGGTATTCTCTGCGTAGGTATCGTGGCATTCGGTATTGGTTCTGCTTCAGGCGTGATTATGGCTAAGATAATGAACATCTTCCTGAAAGAGAAAATCAATCCACTTATCGGTTCTGCTGGTGTGAGTGCCGTGCCTATGGCTGCTCGTGTTAGCCAGATGGAAGGTGCAAAGGCTGATCCACGCAACTTCTTGCTCATGCACGCTATGGGTCCAAACGTTGCTGGTGTGATTGGTTCTGCAGTAGCTGCAGGTATTCTTCTCAGTTTCTTGGGATAATACACAAGTAACTCTATATTTTATAGCATGGACGGAAAATTTTCCGTCCATGTTTTTTATTTATACCGTCGGTTTCCGTAACTTTGTATATAATTATATATAATGTGTGCTTTTTATGGAGAACAAGAAAAAATATAGGTTAGGTATCGCTCTTGGTGGTGGCGGAGCTAAAGGCTTTGCGCATCTTGGTGTGCTTAGGGCACTGGAGGAATTTGGACTGAAACCTGATATTATTGCAGGTTGCAGTGCCGGTAGCATTGTGGGTTCATTTTATGCCGCAGGATTCGCAATAGATGATATAATTTCACTTTTCAGTAAAGTGAAATTATCGTCGTTCGGTAAAGTGTCAATTCCTACAACAGGTTTGTTCTCTTTGTCAAAGTTGGAGGCTTTCTTGGAAAGCAAGCTCCCCTACACTCGCATTGAGGACTTGCCCTTCCCTAATATCATAACAGCTACTTCGCTCGACACTTACTCTGCCGTAGCCTTCACTGAAGGACCTTTGGCGAAGTGCATCACCGCATCGTGCAGCTTGCCTGTGGTTTTCCAGCCCACAGTGATAGACGGCAACACCTATTTAGATGGTGGTGTGCTCCACAATCTGCCAGCTTTCGCGTTGCGCGACATTTGCGATTATGTGTTAGGCGTTGTGGTGAGTCCGCTCAATAAATCTCCATTTAAAAATAGCCTTGGCGATATTGCCTATCGCTCCTATCGCTTAATGACCACAAGAAACACACATGAGGATATGCAAACTTGCGATGCGGTTATCACTGTAGATAACATGAAAGGCAGAAGCACGTTTGGCTTTGAGCACATGAGGGACAATGCTAAAGATGGCTATTTTGCCGCCATGAAAATACTTGTTAATTCACCCCTATTAAAACAACTTAGAGATGAGAAAAAATAATAAACTCGTTATTTACCAACTGTTTCCACGCTTGTTCACCAACACGAATGTGAGCAACACATTCAATGGCACTATCGAGCAAAACGGAGTTGGTAAAATGAACGATATAGATGGCAAGGTGCTTGAATCACTAAAGGATTTAGGCGTTACACACATGTGGTACACTGGTGTGATTGAACATGCCACTAAAACAGACTATACGCAATATGGCATTCAGTCGTCGAATCCGCATGTGGTGAAAGGCAACGCTGGGTCGCCTTACGCAATTCGCGACTATTACGACATTGACCCCGATATAGCAGTAGATGTGCCCAATCGCATTCTTGAGTTTGAAAATCTCGTAAACCGCACCCATGACAATGGTATGAAGGTGATTATCGATTTCGTGCCAAACCATGTGGCGCGTGAATATCATTCCGATGCCAAACCCTGTGGAGTGGAGGATTTGGGCTCAACCGACGACAAGGGTATGTTTTTTTCGCCTTCAAACAATTTTTTCTACATCACAGGTAAAGAATTTGCGCCAAATGTGGATTTGGGTCAAGGCAATGACAGATATGTGGAATTTCCTGCCAAAGCTACCGGCAACGACTGCTACAACGAGCACCCTGGCGTGAACGACTGGTATGAAACAGTGAAATTGAATTACGGTGTGGATCCTTGGAACGGCCGCCACCACTTCTCCCCCATTCCATCCACATGGCAGAAAATGTGCGACATTTTGCTTTACTGGGCATCAAAAGCCGTTGATGGCTTCCGTTGCGATATGGCTCACATGGTGCCAGTAGATTTTTGGCATTGGGCTATTGCTAAAGTGAAAGAGGCTTACCCTTCGGTAGTTTTCATTGCCGAACTTTATGATGTGGGCATTTATCACAATTATATCCACTATGGCGGTTTCGATTATTTTTACGATAAGGTGAATCTTTACGACCGTCTGTGCGAAATCGTGAAATATGGTGCATCGGCTTCAGCACTTACTGAATGTTGGCAGCGTGTGGATGGTTTGCAAGACCACATGCTCAATTTCTTGGAGAACCATGACGAACAGCGTGTGGCTTCGTCTCAGCTGTTTGGCTCTGCCGAGAAGGCTTTCCCAGCCCTGCTTGTGTCAGCCACAATGAGCACATCGCCATTTATGGTGTATCAAGGTCAGGAACTTGGCGAAAATGCAGTAAGAGCAATGGGCTTCTCTGGCGACGATGGCAGAACCTCTATTTTTGATTATTGCAGTATTTCCACACTTGTACGCTGGTATAACAATGGAAATTGCGGAATACAGAAGCTCAACAATAAAGAGCGCAAAATCAGAGCATTCTATAAAAAAGTGCTTCGCCTGTGCAACGGAGAGAAGGCTATTTCTGAGGGCGCATTCTTTGATTTGATGTATGTCAACTATCATAATCTGAATCCAAACAAGCAGTATCTCTATTTGCGTCATTACGAAAATGAAACGCTGCTGATTGCCGTCAACTTCGATTCGCAAGATGCAACAGTGTATGCCGACATTCCGCAGCACGCTTTCGACTTCTTGAAAATCGACAGCGGCACCTATTTCATGAAAGAACTGATTTCGGGCAAGCAAAAGACTGTGGAATTTTCTTCAAATGCCAAGTTTGAGCTCCATATTCCTGCTCATAATGGCGTGGTTTGGAAAATCGTGAAATAAACTCAAATATTCCATTTAAAAAAGTTGATGTATCTCAACTATTAATTGTAACTTTGTAGAGTTATTTTATTCCATCTATAAAATTCTTATGAACAATTCGTACAAAATCTTTTCAGGTACCAATTCTCGCTATCTGGCAGAGGAAATGTGTAAGCATTTAGGTATTGAGTTAGGTAAAATGAACACAACTCGCTTTTCCGACGGGGAATTTGCAGTTTCTTTCGAGGAATCGGTGCGCGGCTGTGATGTTTTCCTGGTGCAGTCCACCTTCCCTAATAGCGACAATTTGATGGAACTCCTCCTCATGATTGATGCAGCAAAGCGTGCTTCTGCAAAAAGTATTATTGCTGTGGTTCCTTACTTCGGATGGGCTCGTCAAGACCGCAAAGATAAGCCACGTGTTTCTATCGCTGCTAAGCTTGTTTCCGACTTGCTTACTACAGCAGGTATTGATCGTTTGATCACTATGGACCTCCATGCCGATCAAATTCAAGGTTTCTTCAACGTTCCAGTTGACCACCTCTATTCTTCATCAGTGTTCGTTCCTTACATCGAATCGCTGAAGCTTGAGGATATGGTGATTGCTTCTCCAGACGTGGGTGGCGCTAAGCGTGCCAACGGTTATGCCAAGTATTTCCATTGCCCATTGGTGTTGTGCCACAAGCAACGCATGAAAGCTAATGTGGTAGCCAATATGACCATTATTGGTGATGTTGTGAACAAAGATGTGGTTTTGGTCGACGACATGATCGACACAGCTGGCACTATTTGCAAGGCAGCAGATTTGATGAGAGAAAAAGGTGCCCGTTCGGTTCGCTGCCTATCTTCACACGCATTGATGAGCGGACCAGCAGTTGAACGCGTTAATGCAAGTGCGCTTGAAGAAGTGATTTTCACTGATTCTATTCCATTCGATACGGCAAGATGTGAAAAGGTGTCGGTAATCAGTATAGCAGAACTCTTTGCAAATACTATTAGCTGCATCAACAACAACAAACCAATCAGTAACTTTTACTTGTTTAAGTAATTGGCGGATTAATCGACAATTCTAAATAATATCACAATCATAAAGGATACCCCCCCAACAAGGGTTATCCTTTTTTTGTGTGGTATTGACTGATAATTTTATAATAATGAGCTTATAGGAAAAAATTATTGTGGCTTTTTTTTGACTAAATTTTTGTAAAATTTTAAGATTATTATTAATTTTGATAGTTGAAAGAGTAAATGCCAAACTACTCTCGGAATTTTGAAAATAAATTTTATTTATTTTATATTAACTAATTAATTAACAACAATTTCACTAACTAAAAACAAATGCTTTATGAAAAAAGTTTTCTTAGCATTGGCTTTGTGTGCGTCGTTTAGTGGATTTGCACAGGTGCTGAAAGTGACTTCTGTAGAGAAGGTCAACACACCTGCTAATCCTATGGCCACCGTTGCTGCTATTAGTCCAAAAGGTGATTATCTTTTGCTCTCAACAAGTGGCAATCAAGGTCTTACTAAATTTGACTTGAACACTAATCAAGCCACAAAAATCACTGATGCTGCTGGTGCAGGTTTTGATGTACAAGTTTCACAAGATGGCAACACTGTTGTGTATCGTGAAAACTCTTACACTGCAAATCACCTTCGCAAGGTGGCATTAAAGTCAATCAACCTTACTTCTGGTGAAGTGGCTAATCTTGTAGCTCCTACTCGCGACCTCCAAGGCGTGGCTGTGCAAGGTGCTACAGCATTGGCAGTGAACAAGGGCAAGCTCTCTGCAAAGGCTATTGGTGCCAGCGCAACTAAGGCTACTGCTCCAGTTCTTTCAATCAGCAACCGTCAGTTGATGATTACCCGTAACGGAAAGACTTCAGTGTTCTCTCCAAACGGTCAGAATTTCAGCTACATTTGGCAGTCGGTTTCTCCTGACGGCAAAAAGGCTCTCTACTTCGTTTGCGGCGTTGGCGCATTTGTTTGCGACCTCGACGGCAATAATGTGAAATCGCTCGGTTTGGTTCGTGCTCCACAATGGTACGACAACAACACCGTAGTGGGTATGCAAGACGTTGACAATGGCGAATTCATTCTTTCTTCAAAGATTGTAGCCGTTACCCTCGATGGCACTATGCAAACCCTCACTGGCGACGACACTATCGCTATGTATCCTTATGCTTCTGCAGCAAGTGGCAAGATTGCTTTCTCTACACCAGCTGGTGAAGCATATATTATTAACGTTGCTAAATAATGATTACAGCTATGAAGAAGATTTTATTACTCGCATCGGCTGCAATCTTGGCAGCGGGTGCAATGCAGGCAAAAACTGCTGATGAAGTTCGCATCTATTTGAATCCTGGTCACGGTAGCTGGGGTCCTAACGACCGTCCAATGGCTACTATTCCTTATCCAAATCTCCCAGAAACTGGCCGTCCCGACACTTGTGGTTTCTATGAAACAAACACCAACCTTTGGAAGATTCTGGAGATGGGTGCTACGCTCGAAAAGATGGGTGTAAAGCGCGAAAACATTATGTACTCTCGTGTGAAGAATGGCCCATTCCCTTATGTTAAGGGCGCAGCTGATGAAGAATTGTACAACCGCAGCCTTTCTGAAATTTGTCGTGAAGTAGATGCCAACAATATGGATATGTTCGTGTCTGTTCACTCAAATGCGGCAACTGATGGTACTGCCACCAACTATCCACTTTATCTCTATCGTGGTAGAGACGGCAAGGACAACGAAGGCAATGCTGGTAGCTATGACATGTGTGCCGCTTCTTGGCCACGCCACTATATGGATGAGATCAACCCTCAATCATACTATAGCCGCACCAACATGAATCTTCGTGGCGACATTTCTTTCTATGGTTCATCATACACCACCACTACTTCTAAGGGTACTTTTGAAGGCTATCTTGGTGTGCTTCGTCATGGCACTCCTGGCTTCCTCGTTGAAGGTTATTTCCATACCTATCAACCAGCTCGCCACCGTGCTTTGAACATGAATTATTGCCAAATGGAAGGTGTTGGCTATGCTCGTGGCGTGTGCGACTATTTCGGACTCAATGCCGAAACCACTGGCTACATCATGGGTACAGTTAAGGATCTCCACGAAAAGATTGTCAACAACTTGTACAAGTATGCAGCTGGCACCGACGACCAATGGCTCCCACTCAATGGCGCTGTTGTGACTTTGAAGAAAGACGGTAAGGCTGTGTCAACCTACACTTGTGACAACAACTGGAACGGTGTGTTCGTATTCAAGAATGTGGCTCCTGGCGACTACACTTTGAGCGCATCTTGCGAAGGCTACAAGGATATTTTCGAAGAAGAAGCTATCACTGTAAAGGCTAACGAAACCAGCTATGCTAAGCTTCACCTCGAAAACCTTGAATACGTGCCAGAAGAAATCGTTTACGAAAACTATGCAACTCCAGCACAGCCTGTCTACTTGAAGCTTGCTGATTCATACAACTTCACTCAAGACGACGGCACTGCATTTGAAATGCAAGGCGCAGTTAAGCGTACAATCGTTCGCGGCGATAGCACTTTGGTGATGACCGATGCTCCTGCTATCTACCTCATCAACAACCAGACTATGACACTTGTTAAGCAACTCAGCCTTAACGGTATCAATCCTGTTGATCCAGAAAACGCTGGTTCTTACAAGAGCTTGAGCGACATCGCTTTGACTGCTGATGGTCAACTCGTGGGCGTGAACAATGTTCGCTGCCAATTTAATGATGATCAGGTTGATGAAGGCTACAAGCGTGGTACTATTTACTTCTACAAGTGGGCAGACTTTGACTCTGACCCAGTGGTTTGGGCTACTTCTAAAAGCTCTGCAAACTTCTACAATGCCGATATGGGTGCTACACTCGCTGTAAGTGGCCCTGCTAAGGATTGTGAAGTGGTGACAACTGGTGTTACTAGTGGTAGCTCACGCGCTCTTCGCTTCCTCGTGCTCAATATCAACGACAATGAAGTGGTTTCTTCTCGTTTCACTGAGAAAACTCTTTCTGCTGATGGTACATTCACACTCGTGAAACAAGGTGATGATATCCAACTCAACGTATCTCCACTCAACGACCACTACTACATTCTCAATGGTAGCCTCTGCGCTCCATTCGAATTTGAACCTGCTGCAACCAACAATGTTGACAGCCGTGTAATCGGTACATTCAATGACGAAGAAATTGGCCGCGCTTCTAAGGGCTTGGCATTCTTCAGATATGCAAAGCGTGCTTTGATGGCAGCTCCTGTTTACAACGGAAACGTGGTTTCTGCTGTGAAGATTTACGACATTACTGAAGGTCTCCAAAATGCAAAATTGGTGAAGACTGTTGGTACTCAACTCCAAACTGTAATCAACGCTGCTAAGAAAGCTCCTGCTATGGGTGCTGCGTTCACCGCTGCTGGTGCAAATGTTAAGGGCGAAGACATGAACCTCTTCCTCTTCGGCGACGCTAAGGTGGTTAAGTTCACTACCGCTGGTGTTGAACAACCTGTATTCCGTGGCGAATATGCTTACGACTTGAACTATGAAGAAAACAGCGACAACTACATTATCAAGTTTAAATCTACTGGTGATGTGGAATCGGGTAAGGTAGTTCTTACTCCTGTTGAAGGTGGCGATCCTGTTGAAGTAATGCTTTACAACATCGTTAAGGGTGGTAATCAAGTATATCTCAACAAGGGTGAATATACTGGTAAATACAACTGGGAAGTGGTACTCAACAACCCTGCAATCCCAACTGTAGCTAAGATCTTCGCTTACGCTCCTGCTGGCAATGGCAATTACTGCACTCGCGGTCTTGCTATCGACCAAAACCCAATGAGCGACTTCTTCCAGAGCATCTACATTTCAGATCCTTATGGAACAAAGGGTATCTACAGAGTAAGTCCAGAACTCAACGTGGTTAACGACGGTGCTCCTTATCTCACCGCTGAATTTGCTACTGGTAACACTGCTTCTCCATTCCGTATGGGCGTTAATCCTAACAATGGTTACGTTTATATCGCAGACTGGAGCGATGCTCACAGTGGTATCCATATCATGAACCCTGCAGAACCTGCAACTGCTACTCAATTCTTTGAAGGCACTCGCGAAGAAACTGGCTTAATCAAGAACGCTGCTGGAGACGCTCTTGGTGGCAGCTGTACAAGTGCAGCATTCTTAGGCAATGGTGAAAACACCAAGTTGCTCTCATTCCAAGAAGACTACCCAACTGGCAACGCAGGTAATGTATTGAGCGTTTACAACATTGGTGCTAATGTTACTACCGACAATGCACCTGCAGTGACATTCCCAACAGTTTCTGCTAAGTTGCTCAACACAAATGTTGAAATCGTGCCTTTGGAAAACGGTATGTTCGTATCACAAATCCGTGGCACAGGCAACAACAACGTTGGCGTTCCTTCATTCATGTACACAGACTATGAAGACAACATTCTCTTCAACTCTGGTAACCTCGAAGACCTCGATGGTAGCTGGGGTGCTGGTCTTGCTATCAGCCCAGATTTGAGCACAATGGTAATTGCTACTGGCTATCCTAAGCTCAATGTATATAGCATCGATTGGAATAATAATGTTCCTTCATTCACTCTCCAATACGTTATAGAAGGTTATACCAACAAATCTTCAATCGTTAACCAAATCCACTTCGACTATGCAGGTAACCTCTTCTTCGCCGACGCTAAGTTGGGCGCTGTAGGTATCGCATTGCCAAAGGATGCACAATCTGTTGCAACTCCTTCTAAGTACTTGTTCGACGCAAGTCAAGCAACTGGTGTTAACGACGTGAACGCTAACAAGACTGTGGCTGGCGTGAAGTATTACAACACTTTAGGTGTGGCTTCTTCAACTCCATTTGAAGGCATCAACATCGTAGTGACTACTTACACCGACGGTACTCACAGTTCTGCTAAAGTTATCAAGTAATAAATACTAATAACTGAATCTTAAATGTTTAGGGTCGCTCCTTTTGTGGGACGACCCTTTTTTTGATGTGAATTTTTTATTTGCTGAATTCCAAAGAATTGCGTAATTTTGTATGTTTTAAAGCAGTGTTATAAAGCAGATGTTAAAAAAGAGTACACTTGAGGATATCATCAGCAAAGATTTAGCGGCTATTTGGGCTATTCTCACCCCCGACGAAAGGCGATTGGTGGCTGATAACTTCCATATCCACAATTTTAAGAAAAATCAGATTATTTATGCTGAAAAGGATTCGCCACGCTATTTGTGGTGTCTGCTCAAAGGCAAAGTGAAATTGTCGAAAGACGGAATGGGAGGAAGGCAGCAGATTTTGCGCCTGTATCGTCCTATACAGTATTTTGGATATAGGGCTTTTTTTGCCAACGAACCCTACGTTTCAAGTGCTTCGGCTTTTGAGGCATCTACTTTGGGTGCAATTCCAATGAGTTTGGTGAAAGAATTAATCGACCAAAATCGCAAATTGGCATGGTTCTTTATCAATGAGCTTTCAAAAAACCTGGGTGGTAGTGACGCTAAAATTGTGAATCTCACCCAAAAGCATATTCGTGGGCGTCTTGCTGATGCCATTATCGCACTGGTAGATAATTATGGTTATGAAGACGATGGCGAAACGCTGAAGATATACATGGCTCGTGAAGATTTGGCTAACTTGTCGAACATGACCACGAGTAATGCGATTCGCACTCTTTCGTCGTTCTGTCAAGAACACATTCTCACCGTAGATGGTCGCAGAATTAAAATCCTCAATCCAGAGGCTTTACGCAATATTAGTAAATTTGGTTAATTCATGATTATTGCTCAACAAAAACGTAAAGAAAACATTGCCGAATACCTGTTGTATATGTGGCAAGTGGAAGATATGATTCGTGCCAACCAACTCGACATTGATAAAATCAACGATAATATTATTTCTCGCCTCCCAATTGATGATAAAGGGAAAGCGGAAGTGAAAGACTGGTACGAGTCGCTCATCAAAATGATGGAACTGGAGCATGTGAAGGAAAAAGGACATTTGCAAATCAACAAGAATGTGCTTATCCGTCTCAACGACCTTCACGCCCAACTTCTGAAATCGCCAAAATTTCCACAATATGGCGCACAATTCTACCAAACCCTCCCCTACATAGTGGAACTTCGCTCTAAATCGAAGCCAGAGGAGCAGGTTGGAGAGTTGGAAACTTGCTTCAATGCACTGTATGGCATATTGATGCTCCGATTGCAAGGCAAAGAAATATCAGAGGGCACACAAAAGGCTGTGGCGCAAATATCATATTTTATTGGTATGCTTGCGGCTTATTTCAAAAAAGATGAAGAAAAACCTCTTTTCGAGGACGATGTTGAATAATTTAGATATTGAGATATACGATGGCAAAAACTGTTCTAATCACAGGAGCAAACGGTCAGTTGGGAAATGAAATGCGCTTGGTGCTCGATGGCAACGATGCGTTCTCCCCTATTTTTACCGATGTTCAAGAATTGGATATTACATCAAAGGAAGCGATTGACGCATTTTTCGCAAATCATCATATCGACTATGTGGTGAATTGTGCAGCCTACACTGCCGTGGACAATGCGGAGGACAATGTAGAACTTTGCACACGCCTAAATGCCGATGCAGTGAAATATTTGGCACAAGCCGCAAAACACCACGGTGCAAAGATGGTGCAGATTTCTACCGACTACGTGTTCAACGGCACCAACTTCAGACCATATCGCGAAGACGATGTGACATCGCCATGCTCAGTATATGGCTCAACCAAACTCGACGGTGAGCGCCGATTGCTTCAATGCTTGCCCGATGCTGTGATTTTCCGCACAGCGTGGCTCTATTCTCCATTCGGCAAAAATTTTGTGAAAACGATGCTCAATTTGGGCAGAACGAAAGAAACACTGTCGGTGATTTTCGACCAAGTGGGCACACCCACTTATGCTAAGGATTTGGCTGTGGCTATCATGAATGTGCTTACAGCAGAGCAGTGGCATTCGGGAGTGTATCATTTCAGCGATGAAGGTGCTATCTCATGGTACGATTTCACTAAGGCTATTCACCGAATTGCCGGTATCACCACCTGCGATGTGAAACCTTGCACCACGGCAGAATATCCAACCAAGGCAAAGCGCCCACACTTCAGTGTGCTCGATAAGTTGAAATACAAAACCACATTTAATGCTTCAATTCCATATTGGGAAGATAGTTTGAGAGAGTGCATTAACAGAATTGAAAATAAATAACATTATATATAGTGGCAAATTTATCCGAAGAAATTAAAAAAAGACGCACGTTTGCGATTATTTCACACCCTGATGCTGGTAAGACCACCCTTACTGAAAAATTACTTCTTTTTGGTGGCGCAATCCATGTGGCAGGTGCTGTAAAGTCGAATAAAATTAAGAAAACCGCAACCAGCGACTGGATGGAGATTGAAAAGCAACGCGGTATCTCGGTTGCTACCTCCGTGATGGGTTTTGAGTATGAGGGATTTAAAATCAACATTCTCGACACCCCTGGTCACCAAGACTTCGCTGAAGACACTTTCCGCACGCTCACTGCTGTGGATAGCGTAATCATTGTGGTTGACTCGGCAAAAGGTGTGGAGCAACAAACACGCCGACTGATGGAAGTGTGCCGTATGCGCAACACCCCAGTGATTATTTTCGTGAACAAGATGGACCGCGAAGGTCGCGACCCTTTCGATATTTTAGATGAACTGGAAAGCGAACTGAAGATTTCTGTTCGTCCTTTGAGTTGGCCAATCAATGGCGGTGCCAACTTTAAGGGTGTTTACAATATCTATGAGCACAATTTGAGCCTTTTCGCTGCTGATAAACAACGCGTGTCTGACCGTGTTGACATTACCGATATCAACGACCCCGTGATTGATGAAGCAGTGGGTGCCGACGATGCAGAGAAATTGCGTAGCGATATTGAACTTATTGATGGTGTTTATCCAGAATTTGTGGAGCAGGACTACCTTGATGCTCTCGTTGCTCCCGTGTTCTTTGGCTCGGCTTTGAATACCTTCGGCGTAAAGGAATTGCTCGACTGCTTTATCCGCATCGCCCCATCGCCACGCCCAGTGCAAGCTGTGGAGCGTGAAGTGGTGCCTACTGAAGAAAAGTTCACAGGCTTCGTATTTAAGATTCACGCAAATATGGACCCTAACCACCGCAGTTGTATTGCTTTCGTTAAGGTTTGTTCGGGTGTGTTCCACCGCAATCAGTATTATCACCATGTGCGCAGCAATAAGCAAGTGCGATTTGCCGCTCCAACAGCCTTTATGGCGCAGAAAAAGGAGGTGATTGACGATGTTTATCCTGGCGACATTGTGGGTTTGCCCGATAACGGCACATTCAAAATTGGCGACACACTCACCGAGGGTGAATTGCTTCACTTCAAGGGCTTGCCAAGTTTCTCGCCAGAAATGTTTAAATACATTGAGAATACCGACCCAATGCGTACTAAGCAACTCAGCAAGGGTATTGAGCAACTTATGGACGAAGGTGTGGCGCAGCTCTTTGTCAATCAGTTCAACAATCGCAAGATTATCGGCACCGTAGGCCAACTCCAGTTTGAAGTGATTCAATATCGTTTGCTTCATGAATATGGCGCAAGTTGTAGATGGGAACCCATTCACCTGTATAAAGCTTGCTGGATTGAGAGCGACGACAAGGAGGCTTTGGAAGCGTTTAAGCGTAGAAAGCAGCAATATATGGCATTGGACCGTGAAGGTAGAGATGTGTTCTTGGCTGATTCGGGCTATGTGCTTGATATGGCGCAGCAAGATTTCCCTAAACTCAAATTCCATTTCACGAGTGAATTTTAATCGGGGCTGATTTGCTTCTTATTCGTTTTTCCTTTATCTTTGTTAATTCAATTAGCGATTAATATTATGGATACAGAAATTTTAAAACAACTATATACACAGTATGTTGGCTCCGAACCTGCTGAGATTGTTCAGTTGCCAGCATCAGGTTCAAATCGCCATTATTTCCGTCTTTCAGGCGACCAGTCGGTTATAGGTGTGATTGGTGAACTTCCTGAAGAAAACAAGGCGTTCCTCTATATGGATAAGCACTTCTTGGAACAGGGACTTCCTGTGCCTAAGGTGTTTGCAGAGAGCGATGATAAGATGGCTTATATCCAAGAGGATTTGGGCGACACTATTCTTTTCAACGCCATTGAAAAGGCTCGCAAGACCCGCGTGTTTGGCGAAGAGGAAAAAAGATTGTTGTCGAAGACTATCCGTCGTCTTTGCGAATTTCAATTCAAGGGCGCAGATGGTATGGATTTCTCATACTGCTACCCTGCCTCTGAATTTAATGCGCGCTCCATCTTTTGGGATTTGAACTATTTCAAGTATTGCTTCTTGAAAGCTACCGGTCTTGAATTTAACGAAGGACAACTTGAAGACGATTTCCAGCATCTTGCCGATGTGCTTTTGCGTAGTAGTTCAGCCACCTTCATGTATCGCGACTTCCAGTCACGCAATGTGATGATTAAAGATGGCGAACCAATGTTTATCGACTTCCAAGGAGGTCGCAAAGGTCCATTCTTCTACGATGTTGCATCTTTCCTTTGGCAAGCAAAAGCCAATTTCCCTAACAGCCTTCGTCATGAACTTTTGAAGGAATATATTGACGAATTGAAGAAGTACAAATATGTTGATGTGGATTACTTCTACTCTCAACTTCGTCACTTCGTGCTTTTCCGCACACTTCAAGTGTTGGGTGCATACGGTTTCCGTGGCTATTTCGAGAAGAAACCTCACTTTATGCAGAGTGTGCCTTTCGCCATCAACAACTTGCGTTCGCTCCTCAATGAGCCATACGTTGAATATCCATACCTCACTAAAGTGCTGAGATACCTTGTGAATATGTCGCAGTTTACCGACGATTTGCAAAAGCACATGCTCACTGTGAAAGTGATGAGTTTTGCCTACAAGAAAGGTATTCCAAACGACAATTCTGGCAATGGTGGTGGCTTTGTGTTCGACTGTCGCGCATCAAACAATCCTGGCAAATATGATCGTTACAAACCTTATACAGGTCTCGACGCGCCAGTAATTAAGTATCTTGAAGATGATGGCGAAATCATTACGTTCCTCAGCCATGCCTATGAATTGGTAGATGCCTCGGTTAAGCGTTATGTGGAGCGCGGTTTCACTAATTTGATGGTATGCTTTGGTTGTACAGGAGGTCAGCATCGCTCAGTGTATTGCGCACAGCACATGGCAGAGCACATTTTCAAAAAGTTTAATGTGAAGGTAGAACTTGTTCATCGTGAGCAGAACATTGAGCAAGTTTTCACTCCAGTTCAAAAGTAGCAGATATGAAAGCAATGGTTTTTGCGGCAGGGTTAGGGACACGCTTGCGCCCTCTTACCAACGACCGTCCAAAAGCGCTTGTGGAAGTGGGCGGAAAAACTATGCTTGAGCGTGTCATTACCCACTTGGCAGACAGTGGCGTGACCGACATCACTGTGAATATTCACCACTTTGGAGAGAAAATAATCGAGTTTTTAGAAGAAAAAAAGAATTTCGGACTTGATATTCACATTAGTGATGAGCGCGACTTGCTTCTCGATACGGGTGGAGGTTTGATGAAGGCAAGAAAATTCCTTGATGGCGATGAACCGTTTATCGTGCACAATGCCGATATTCTCACCGACTTGGATTTGAAAGCCATGTACGACTTCCATGTGGAGCACGACGCATTGTCAACGATTTTGGTGAAAGACCGTCATACACAAAGATATTTCCTCTTTGACCACGACCACCGCTTGAAAGGGTGGATCAACAAGAAAACTGGCGAAACCAAACCAGAAGGTTATCAATACGACCCGCAAAAGGTGGATTCGCTTGCTTTTGGTTGTGTTCATGTGCTCTCTCCACGCATTTTCGACGCTCTTGAAAAGTATTCACAGGCTAAAGGCAAAGTGTTCTCCATCGCTCCTTTCTATGCAGAAATGTGTGATTCGTATAAAATCTACGGTTATCAGCAGTTTTCCGACTATAAATGGCTTGATGTGGGCAAACCCGAAACATTAGCCCAAGCAGAAGAAATGTTTAAGTAAACATTCGATATAAAATAGTTATCGCGGCTATGTGTCAAAGCATAGCCGCGATAACTATTTTATTCCAGTTAATTTTATTCTAGTTCCTTAACTGGGATTTCTTCTACCTCCATGTCGTCACCGTAGTAATCAGGTTCGGGTTCAAAACTGTCGGATGCTGCAGGTTTAGGTTTCATATAAGAATCTAATGCCTTGAAGAAAAGAGGATAGTCGCCAAAAATCATTCTATTGCCATCTTTTCCGTTGATATAGAACTTGGCTGTGCCTTTATTTAGGTCTTTCACTTGAGTATCAACATACATTGTCATGCCGTCAACATTCAAGCCCACCCAGAAGCCATAGAAACTGCCGTCGAACACTTTTTTAGCGTCTTCATTGGCGCTTGCGTCGAGTGCAAAACTGTTGTTCATGCCAAATTTCACGATTACGACATCAGACTTTGCCTCTACTGCAAATTGCATAGGCATACCGTCATTAATTCTCAACAATGCATCAAACAAGTTTTTCCATTCTTGTGCTTTAGAGGTGGTAATCACAAATGTGCCAGCCAAAGTGGTCATTGGCGATTTGAGGTCGGCATCAAGACCAAATGCGACTGGACCATTAATTGATTTCACCAGTTCCACACAGTTCACATTGCCAAATGATGGGTTAGAGGAAATCAATTGAAGCACATTCTTCACTTGCTCAAATTCTGCTAATTTCTCGCCTTTAATTCCTGTAGCAAAAATCAACTTAGCTTTTGCTGGCATATATTTCAAGAAGTCGGTTGAGGTTTCGCCCTGAATGTCTTTGATGAGTTTCATGATGTCGGAGTTCTCATCTGCGAAGAGTTCTGAATTGATTTTGATTTCGTTGTCGGAAAGGTCAATGCTAATGCCTGATCCATCCATACCAGCCACAAATCCAGAAAGCAACGAAACTTGAGGGCTAATGCCTGCCATCAGTTTCATGTATGATTGGAGATTGATATAGTAGTTGACGTCGGCATCGGCATTGAGTGTGCTCTTGATATTGTCGTTGTCAAGCACACTTTTTTCTTTCTTGGTGAACACCTCTTTGGCAAATTCTTCGGCATTTTCTATTTTGTTGCCACCAAATATTGCAATGATGTCGTCTTTGATAGCGATGCACATATCGCTTTTTGCAATTATAGCAAAATCACCAACTGTCTTGAAACTTTCCTTAATTTCCTTTTCAATCGCAGCCTTTGTTTTTTCAGGGTCTTTGCTTATGGCAAGCATAACGGCAGACGCATCATTCACATCAGTAATGCTGCTGTAAACATACACATTGGCAGAAGGGTCGATTTCTGCACTCTTTAATGTGGCAATACCTTCGTCCAAATCTTTTTGGTTGAATTCCATCAGTTCCTTTAATGCGCCAGGCAGTTGGAGTTTACCGTTGTCATCAACAGTAATGCCTGTGTGATCAAGGATTTTAGATGGACTAAATGATGCAATGAATGTGGAATTTTCTGGGATTAATTCCATCATTTTCTCATTCGTTTTATTACACGAAGTAATCGCAATAAGCAAAATTGCTAAACATGATAGTTTTAATAATCTCATAATTGTTAGTTTTTAGAGTTAATAATATTTTAATAATATTGTTGTTGGGTTGTCTGTTCGGTTTTGTTGAGTTGACAAAGAATCTCAAGGAAAGTGATTACTGGATTACCTTCGTGCATGGAGTAGAACACACCATCGCCGTCGGTTTTGTTTTTAAAACCAAAGTTGAAGTATGATTCACCTTGCGGTTCTGAAATTTTAGCATACACGCCCAATGGACAAGAGGCGAAACGCTCTCTCACGTCGGGCATGTCGTAATAAAAGTCTTCCTCCAATTCGTGGTCAAGCCTAATGGCATACACAATGCTGTCTTGGTTGCCCATATACACAGGCATTCCCTGATAAGTGAACAAATGTCGGCCATCTTTGATATAATCGGGTTGCCCCATTTTAGCTGCAAATGCTACTATTCTTTCCACAATGGCAGCAGCGTCTTTCGACTTTGCCGCAATAGCGATATTCCAATTGTCGTTGGCAACCGATGAGATGTTTACGCCATTTCCTAAGCTAAAACCTATTGCTATTGGGCCATCAATGGAATTTACCATACTTCTGAAATCCAGCATGTCGGTAGATGGCAGATTGCTGATTAAATTCACGCTTTTCCTGATTTGGTCGAGTTTCATCAAGTTTTCACCGTTCACACTCATCGAGAAAATGTAATTCATGCTTATCGGAATCACCTTCAAGAACGACGCATCGGCTTTAGCCATGGTGGCGTCTAACAGTTTAAAGTAGTCGCAATTATCGTCGGCTTTTACATAAGCCTCAAATTTTGCACCCTCTTTCTCGAAATTCATGTGCAGAGTGAATGCTTTAATGTCGGAGTCGGTAAATAGCGTGAGAATTGGGAATTTCTTCAGGCTTTCAGTAAGCGATTCCGAATTAGCAATCATATTGTGAAATCCACTCACGTTGATGTAGGCATTCACATCATTTTCCTTGTGCAGGCTTTCTGTGATGCTTGCATCTTCAGCAATGCTTGTGCTGGATTTGTGGAGGTAGCCTTTGGCTGTCAGTGCCAGTTTTGAGTCGGCATCTTCCTTTGCCTCTTTGCCGATAAAGAGAATATCGTCGTCAATTACGTAACTTATTGCTCCATTTCTGAGAAAATCCACTTTCTCGATAGTTTGGAATTTTTGACCGGACTGCTTTTCAATCGCCTTTTTAGCCTCATCGGCATCATTAACGGCGATAAGTGTAGCGTAACTGAAAGTGTTTTTTGGCACAAAACAATAGATATTGGCATCGGTGTCGATACCAATTTTTCTTAATAGTGTCATGGCTTCTGATACGGGAGCAGATTCATTTTTGCTCATCACGTCTTTTAACGACTGTGGGAAAACGACATTTCCATCTTCGTCAGCTAATTGTCCTTTTTCTATAACACTTTTCACATCAATGCGAACGACTCCCCTACTGTCAGCAGGAATCATTTCTTCAAGTTGTTTGTTGATGTCGGTGCATGAAAACATGCTCAACATCAGCATAAACATTACAAAAGTTTTAATTCGTCTCATTTTTGTATTTTTCAAACAAGCTTTGAATAATCACACAAATTTAATATATTTTCTTTAAATTTATCACTATATTATTTGTCTTTTTTATCGTGAAATGTTAAAGACCTATGGTAGAAATGTGGTAATTAATTAGTAATTTTGAAGAATAAAACTTTTAAAATGAATTTGAATACTTTTCTTCCAGCAGAATGGGCGGAGCAAGATGCGGTGCTTTTGGCGTGGCCACATGCCGACACGGATTGGTGCGACATGCTTGAGGAGGTGGTGGAATGCTATAAACACATAGCAGAAGCCATCTTGGCAACAGAGCCATTAATCGTGGTCACACCTGAAGTGGAACGTGCCAAAGCTGATTTGCGCAATATCGAATTTGCGTCGCCAAACCCTGTGTATTATTATAGAGTGCCAACCAACGACACTTGGGCTCGCGACTTCGGTGCTATTACAGTGGTTAAAGATGGCGAATGTGTGCCTTTGGACTTCAAGTTCGACGCTTGGGGCATGAAGTTTGCCGCAGATAAAGACAATTTAATTACCTCGCGTCTCGATTTATATGAACTGTTTAAGCGCACGCCGATTAATCATCGTGGTTTTGTGCTTGAAGGTGGTTCGATTGAAAGCGATGGAAATGGCACCTTGATGACCACATCGAGTTGCTTGTTGTCGCCAAACCGCAATGCGGAGATGTCGAAAGACGAAATCACTGCATATCTGAAACAGGTATTTGGCGTTTCGAATGTGCTGTGGATTTACAATGGAGAAATGGCAGGTGACGATACCGACGGTCATATCGACACGTTGGCACGCTTTGCTCCAAATGATGTGATTCTTTACAATGGAGCAGTTTGCCCTGAAGGCGAAATTCCACCAGCATTTGCCGAGCAATTAAATGCCATGGAGGCTGAAATCAAGGATTTCGTGAATGCCAGTGGGCGCAAATATCACTTGATACAGCTGCCTGTGCCTGCCCCGATTTACGATGAAGACGGCAATCAGTTGCCAGCTACATACGCTAATTTCCTGATTACAAACAAGCGTGTGCTTGTGCCAATCTATAATCAGCCTTTGGCAGATGACTTGGCTTTGAGAATTATAGAGGTTGCTTTCCCCGAACACGAGGTGGTGGGAATTGATTGCAATGCTTTGATTAAACAACATGGGTCGCTGCACTGCGTGACGATGCAGTTCCCCAAAAATACTTTGAATTTATGAAAGTAGGAATTATACAACAACACAATAACGCCAATATTGAAGACAACCGTAATCGTTTGGCATCGAAAGTAACTGCTTTAGCAGCACAGGGTGCAGAACTGGTGGTGCTTCAAGAACTTCACGACTCACTTTATTTCTGTCAAACCGAAGATGTGTCGCTCTTTGATTTAGCAGTGAAGATACCTGGTGAAATCACGGAGTTTTATTCGGAGTTGGCAAAAATGTGCAGTGTGGTGCTTGTGACTTCTTTGTTTGAAAAACGTGCCACAGGACTTTATCATAACACCGCTGTAGTGTTTGACAAAGATGGCTCAATGGCTGGGAAGTATCGCAAAATGCACATTCCCGACGATCCCGCATACTACGAGAAATTCTACTTTTGCCCTGGTGATATTGGTTTTGAACCCATTCAAACCTCGGTGGGCAAATTGGGTGTGTTGGTTTGTTGGGACCAGTGGTACCCTGAAGCAGCTCGCTTGATGGCTTTGAAGGGCGCAGACATGCTCATCTATCCAACTGCCATCGGCTACGAGAGCACCGATGTTCAAGCCGAGCAGGAACGCCAAAGAGAGGCTTGGACCACCGTGCAGCGTGGTCATGCCGTGGCAAACGGATTGCCTGTGGTGGCTGTGAACCGTGTGGGTTTTGAGCCTGACCCATCTGGTCAGACTAATGGCATTATGTTCTGGGGAAGCAGTTTCGTGGCAGGTCCACAAGGCGAATTTCTGTTCCGTGCTTCAAATAATGAGGAAGTGGAAACCATTGTGGAAGTGGACATGAAGCGTAGCGAGAATGTGCGCCGCTGGTGGCCATTCCTTCGCGACCGCCGTATAGACTACTACGGTGGTATCACAAAGCGTTTTTTAGATTAATAGAATAAAATACAACAATGGGCGGTGTCGTGTTTTCGACATCGCCCATTGTTATAAATGCATCTGTGATTGTTCGTTAGAATGTGAAGTGGAGTTGGATTCTCACGCCACTCTTGTTAGCACCGGGAGTGTCGCGGTATGTCAATCTCCACACATAGTCCACACGGAGGAATGTGAAGATGTTGTCAAGACCTGCGCCAATTTCCATATAAGGCTTTTTGCCAAGTCCTCTACAATTCGTGCCAAGTGGGAATTGGTATAAATCCTCGTTTTTAGTTGGGTCGTTTTTCTTGCTCAATGAGCCGTAAAGACCTCTAAAAGACACCACCTCGCGGAGCTTGAGTTTTTTAAGCACAGGCACATAATTGAGCAATGCGCCATTGAGCCAGTAGGTCACGTCCCATGAAATGTTTTGGTCGTTGGCAAATTCCATTGCGTTCATCAGCGTGTAACTTTCAGGCTGGATAGTGTATGAGAGGTTGGCGTTTGGAATGAGCAAGTCGGGATATGCCACCTTACTCCAAATCTTTGCCGCTTTCACAATCACATCGGTATAGCCCCATGCCGAGAACCAAAAACGCTTCTGCACACCAATTTCAGTCTTGTTCACCTCGAATTGGCTACCAAGGAATCCTTTAGGTAGATAGGTGTGGCTCAATGTGATAATTGGATTATCGATATTGATTGGGAAGCGATACGACCTGGTTTGCACAAACTTTTCACCTGGTGCATATCGTAGTGTGACATTGAAACCAGCTTCTTTGTAGTTTGCGCGTCGATTGCCCAAGGCATCAACAAATGGGAGGAAATCGGAGGCTTCGTGTATGTTGTGCTCAAATCCTGCGCCCACGCTAAAACCATTTTCCAACTCAAGTTTATAGTCGAATTTTGACTGACGCAGATATTGAATCTTGTCATCTTTCTTGCGTTTTAGCATCAAGAAAATGTTATCCTTGCTGGTGTAGAGATAATGCTGACCTAATTGGTCTACATCATAGCTGTGGTAGAGTTTTACTGAATGGATTGGGAACTCGTAGCTGTGATATTTCTTGTTGCGGAATGAGTATTCAAGTTCGCCTTGATATTTGAGTTTTTTGTCCTTAGTGCCGTATGCTAAGAAGAAACGGCTGAACAGTCGTGGGTGAAGGTTTGCTGTGGTCATACCACCAATTCTGAATCGAGCACCCTCCAGTTCGTCGGAACTGATGAGTGTGTTGAGAGGGCCAATGTCGAATTTACTGGGGTTGCCAGTTGCCACATAACCCTTTGCCATTGTGGAAACAAATTTTTCAGTCCAGTAAAAGAGTTTTGAGCTTCTCAACTTCTTTAAAAGCGCACGCATCATATTGCCATCTTGCGCCAATGCCACAGGACGATTTGCTTTGAAATATTCATCGGCATATTTATTTGCTCCTGGTGCAATGATTTGTTCGGCATCGTGATTGAAAATGGTCAAATCTTTTGGCTCAGTGAAATTGTGACCGCTGTAGTAAGTGCTGCGGCGGGCATACAGTTCTGGACCAATCACCTGAAATTCCATCACAAGGTCGTCAATCACCTTCAAGCGTGATCCGTCTTCCGCCTTCTTAAACTCTTGGTTGATGAAAAGGCGTTTTAGGTAGTTCACATTGATGGAACGAGGAATGTTCATCGTCAATTTTTTCAAGAACAAAGTGCTGTCGTTGACAGGGAAATACATTCGACCTATGAAACCGAACGAAGCACTGTTATGTGGCACAAAGTCGATTTCCACGCACTTCTCTCCATCAACCATGGTGGTGTCGTTGAGATAGAATTTATAGAATGTGGTGCCGATGTTCGACAGTGGGCTTACGAAGCGGTTTTGCATAAATTTGATGTCGTTTTGGAAAACATCAATTTCACGGAAAGCGTCGTCCATAAACTTTTTGATATTCTCGGGGTCGAATGATTCGTCAAGTCCCACATGTTGCTGTGCCTCAACGTATTCTTTGTGTGTGCTTGGACTTTTTCTGTAATATTCGGTACTGAACTTTTCATTCAAGGAAATGGTGAGAATCTTCTTGTTGGTCACATCAGAAGAATCAATAAATTCCTTAATCTTGTTGTATTTCTTCGACAGTTCTTTTGTGTCGGAAGCAGTAAGGTCGTTCAAACCGTAGGTGAATCTTTCGTATTTGTCATACACGAAATACTGGTGATTGCGTGGATCGGTTTCGTGCATTCTTTCCCTCACCTTGTTGATGAACTCAACGGCGGGATTGCCTTTCTTGGTGTATTTTTCGCGGTGCTTTTTAATAATCACCTCGTCAAGAGTCTTTGTCGATGACGACATATAAACCACGTTTTCCGCATTGTTCCCACCTTTCAGTTTCACCACTTTGTTGGCGTAGCCCACTGCTTGGAGTCGGATTTCTGGGTGTTTTGATTTTGAATGGAATGAGAATTGACCATTCACGCTTGCCACTACGCCGGTCTTAGTGCCCACCACATAGATAGAGGCATAAGGAATTGGCTCATCGGCAATCGAATCCTTCACCACACCTTTAAATAGGTAGGTAGTTTGGGCAGATGCAACAATGGAAAAAACACTGAAAATTAAAATGGAGATATAGCGTAATGTATTCACTTTTCGGAAGTCTGATAATAAATTATGTGTACAAATCATTTCAGTTTGCAAAATTAGACAATTTCATCATTTCACAGATGGCTAAAAATACTGATTTTTTGGTCCAATGTGCTAAATTTGAAGAAAATGGATAAATATAGCACAACAACAGCAATGTTTTTATCACAAATTGAGGTGCAGCCATGTGGCCACACCTCTAATTGTATAGTTTTCTATGGAAGAAGTTGCACTTCCAATTGAGTTCTCTTAAAATCTGCGCTCTAAACCTACCACGTTTTCCACATGCTGCGTGTGTGGGAACATGTCAACTGGCTGCACTTCCACCACCTTATATTTAGCGTCGAGCATTGCCAAATCTCGTGCCTGGGTGGCAGGATTGCAACTTACATACACGATTCGCTTGGGCTCTGCATTCATAATCACGCCCACTACATCTTCGTGCATACCAGCGCGCGGTGGGTCGATGATCATCACGTCGGGTGTGCCATGCTTGCTCACAAAGTCATCGGTGAGAATGTCTTTCATATCTCCGGCATAGAACAATGTGTTCTCAATGCCGTTTACTTTTGAGTTGAGTTTTGCATCTTCGATCGCCTCTGGCACATATTCTATGCCAATCACTTTCTTTGCTTGGCGTGCCACAAAGTTGGCGATGGTGCCGGTGCCTGTGTAAAGGTCGTAAACGAGTTCCTCGCCAGTGAGTTTTGCCATGCCTCTTGTCACTTTGTAGAGTTCGTAGGCTTGGCGAGAGTTGGTTTGATAGAATGACTTAGGACCGATGCGGAATTTGAGTCCTTCCATTTCTTCTTCAATATATTCCTTGCCTTTATCGAGTACGAAAACTTGGTCGCCAAGTGAGTCGTTCAGCTTGGTGTTCACCACATGCATCAGACTGGTGATTTGTGGGAACTTTTCTGCCACAGCGTTCATCACGTCTTTTACAGCAGCTTCGTCGTTTTCGCCAAACACCACCACGAGCATGATTTCGCCACCGCTTGTGATTCTCACCATCATCATTCGCATCAAGCCCACATTGTTGCGTATATCATAGAATGTGTAGCCTTTGCTCTTTGCGTAGTCGCGAATGAAGTTGCGCATTTCGTTTGAAATGTCGTCTTGGAGCCAACATTTATTGATGTTGAGCACCTTGTCGAATGCCCCAGGAATGTGGAAACCCACGGCATCACGGTCGGAGAATTCTTCCCCGCTGTTCAGTTGCTCAAAGGTGAGCCAACTTTTATTAGAGAAGGTGAATTCCAATTTATTACGATAGTGTGTGGTTTCTGCAGAACCAAGAATGTCGTTGATTTGGGGCAATTCAATTTTGCCGATACGCTCCAGCGCGTCGGTCACTTGTTGTTGCTTGAATTGCAACTGGTAGCTGTAAGGAATGTGCTGGAATTTGCAACCGCCACACACACCGAAATGCTCACACATTGGCTCGGTGCGAATTTCGCTTGGCTTTACCAAATTCACAATGTGACCCTCGCAAAAGCTGTGTTTCTTGCGGTCGATTTTCACATCGGCAACATCGCCAGGAGCACCAAATGGTATAAACACCACCAAGTCGTTCCAGCGAGCGATGCTTTTACCCTCGGCTGCCACTTTAGTTATCTCAAGCCCTTCTACTACGGGCAGATTTTTTCTTTTTCTACTCAAAACAGTCTGTTTACTTTGTTAAATTTTCTGCAAAGTTACGAATAACATTTATTTGTGAAAACTGAATAGTACTAAAAATATCCATTTAGTGTGTAAAGCGATATGATTTTTTTTGCGCACAATGCAATTATGTGTGCAACTTTTATGGATATGTCGTAAAATTTGAGTATATTTGCATCTCTAAAAGTAAAAGATAATTAGATAGCAATACTGTGAATGATTTATTAGTAGCGGTATTTGGTTATATTTGATTGTATTATAAGTAGTTAATTAATAATCCACAAGGTTAATGAAGACAATTTACACATTCGGCAACGGTAATGCCGAAGGACGCGCCGACATGAAGGAACTTCTTGGCGGCAAAGGTGCCAATTTGGCTGAAATGAACCTTATCGGTGTTCCTGTTCCTCCAGGTTTTACAATCACTTGTGATGTTTGTAAAATCTATAACGAACAAGGCCGTGAGGCAGTTGTGAATCTGATTAAAGAAGATGTAATCAAATCTGTGCATCATATCGAGAGCCTTACAGGTTACAAATTCAACGACCCACAAAATCCACAGCTCGTGTCAGTTCGCTCAGGTGCTCCAGTTTCAATGCCTGGTATGATGGATACCGTGTTGAATTTGGGTATCAACGACGAAGTGGCTGAAACTCTTGCAAAGAAATCGGGTAACGAGCGTTTTGCTTGGGATAGCTACCGCCGTTTCGTGCAGATGTACGGCGACGTGGTGCTCGGCATGAAGCCACAAAACAAGACTGATATCGACCCATTCGAAGAAATCATCGAAGCAGTGAAGACTGCTAAGGGTGTGAAGTTTGATACCGAACTCGATGTTGACGACTTGAAACAACTTGTTAAGCTCTTTAAGAAGGCTGTTAAGGAAAATACCGGTAAGGACTTCCCTACCGACGCTTGGGATCAACTTTGGGGCGCAATCTACGCTGTGTTCGACAGCTGGAACAATGAACGCGCTATCCTCTACCGTCAGATGAACCAAATTCCAGAAAGTTATGGCACCGCTGTTAACGTGCAAGCTATGGTATATGGTAACATGGGCGATTCTTCAGCAACTGGTGTTTGCTTCTCTCGCGACGCTGGTACTGGCGAAAACCTCTTCAACGGAGAATACCTCATCAACGCTCAAGGTGAAGACGTGGTGGCTGGTGTGCGCACCCCACAACAAATCATGACCGAAGGAAGCCGTCGTTGGGCTAAGCTCCAAGGCATTAGCGAAGAAGAACGTAAGGAAAAATATCCTTCACTCGAAGAAACTATGCCTGAGTGTGCTGCTCAACTCGTTGAAATCCAAGCTCGCCTCGAAGACCACTACAAGGATATGCAAGATATGGAGTTCACCATTCAAGATGGCAAACTCTGGCTTCTCCAAACCCGTAACGGTAAGCGCACAGGTGCTGCTATGGTGAAGATTGCTATGGATCTCCTTCGTGAAGGTGAAATCGACGAAAAGACAGTGCTCAAGCGTATGGAGCCAGGTAAGCTCGACGAACTTCTCCACCCAGTGTTCGACAAGAGCGCTATGGCAAATGCACAGGTGATGGCTAAGGGTCTGCCTGCATCTCCAGGTGCTGCCACTGGTAAAATTGTGTTCTTCGCTGATGATGCAGAAGAATGGGCACAACGTAACGAAAAGGTGATTATGGTTCGTATCGAAACCTCACCTGAAGACCTTCGTGGTATGACCGTGGCTCAAGGTATTCTCACCGCTCGTGGTGGTATGACATCTCACGCTGCCGTTGTGGCTCGTGGTATGGGTAAGTGCTGCGTGTCAGGTGCTGGCGAAATCAAGGTTGACTACAAGGCTAAAACCGTGGTGATGGGTGGTAAGACCTATCATGAAGGTGATTGGATTTCAATCAATGGCTCTACCGGTGAAGTTTATGATGGCCTCGTATCGACTGTAGATGCCGACATCAGTGGCGACTTCTCTGCAATTATGAACCTCGCAGAAAAGTACACCAAGATGAAGGTTTACACCAACGCCGATAGCCCTCGTGATGCTAAGGTGGCTCGCAAGTTTGGTGCAGTGGGTATTGGCCTTTGCCGTACCGAACACATGTTCTTTGAAGGCGAACGCATCAAGGCTATGCGCGAAATGATTATCGCTGATACTGTGGAACGCCGCAGAATGGCTCTTGCTAAGCTCCTTCCACTCCAACGTGGCGACTTCGAGGGTATGTTTGAGGCTATGGACGGCTACGATGTGACTATCCGTCTGCTCGATCCACCATTGCACGAATTCGTTCCTCATCAGCTCGAAACTATGCGTGAACTCGCTAACGAAACTGGCATGGCTCTCGACCAGATTAAGCAAATCTGCTCTTCACTTGAAGAATTCAACCCAATGCTCGGTCACCGTGGCTGCCGCTTGGGCAACACATATCCAGAAATCACCGAAATGCAAGCTCGCGCTATCATTGAGGCTGCTCTCAACGTGAAGGCTCGCGGCATCGACGTACATCCAAAGATTATGGTGCCACTGGTGGGCGTGAAGGAAGAAATCAAGCGTCAAGCCGACATCATCAACAACACTGCTAAGCAAGTGTTTGAAGAACGTGGCGCGACTGTTGCCTACAAGGTGGGTACTATGATTGAAGTGCCTCGTGCAGCTCTCGTGGCTAACGAAATCGCTGAAATCGCCGACTTCTTCTCATTCGGTACCAACGACCTTACCCAGATGACATTCGGTTATTCTCGCGACGATGCTCCTAAGTTCCTCGGTCAATACAAGCAACTTGGCATCCTCAAGAACGACCCATTCGAAATCCTTGACCAATCAGGTGTTGGCCAACTCGTGAAGATGGGTACCGAACGTGGTCGCTCAACTAAGGCCGACTTGAACGTAGGTATTTGCGGTGAGCACGGTGGCGAACCTTCATCAGTGAAGTTCTGCGCAAAACTTAACCTCGACTACGTATCATGCTCTCCATACCGCGTCCCCATTGCCCGCGTAGCAGCTGCGCAGGCAGCGGTAGAGGAATAATAAGGTTATTCAACCATTATTAGAGAAATAAGTCAGTTAGGCTGTAATTCCTTGTAAAATCAAGGGTTACAGCCTAAACTGTTTTTGTTGGGGTGATTTTCACTTGGAAATGAAATGATTGGGTTTATAGAGAATGATTGGGTTTGTAAAGGGGGTGGGATTTAATGGGAGGATATGTGGGTTTTTTATTGACAATTGATTTGATTTTTATAATTTTGCCGTATGAAAAATGGGATGGATATTATTGTGGTCGATTTTTCGGGTGTGTATGATTTTGAGTCGTTTGCATCGGGGAGGAAGATTGTGCATGTTGATTGCCGGGGTCTGAATGGTGTGGACTGCTATTGTGATGCGGATGGAAGGAATGCATTGCGAAAAACACTTGCGCCCTACCCTGCCAAGGCTCTTCATTTCATAGATTCGGGCGATTATCATTATCTAACGGAATATTGGGTGTCGAGGCTGCAAGAACCGTTTTCTTTGATTGTTCTTGACCACCACCCCGATATGCAGCGTCCGCAATGGGAGGGCATGGTTTCTTGTGGAGGCTGGGTGACTGATGTGCTTGAGAATAATCCTTATGTGAAAAATATCATCATTGTTGGAGTGTCTGACAAGTTGATACATGAAGTGCCTACACACTTGAGAGAGAAGGTGATGTTTTACAGTCAAGCCGAAATTGACCACCATCAAGCATGGCCATCAAAGGCGGGTAAACTGATTCATGAACCTGTTTACATTTCAATAGACAAGGATGTGCTTAGGAAGCAAGATGCCGTTACGGACTGGACCAATGGTGATATGACACTGCTTCAACTTCAAGCCGTGCTTCGCATTATCTATGCTCACGAGCAAGTGATTGGTGTGGATATTACTGGCGAATGTTCCGCGACACTCGACTATCTGTCGGAAGTGAGGAACGCATCGGTGAACAATAAAGCGAACGAAGAATTAATGCAGATGATATTGTCGGAAACCACAGATTAAAACTTTTGAACAGCCACAAATTAGCACAAATTTTCACAAAAAGGAAGCACCTGAAGCACCTGAAACACCTGAAGCACCTGAAACACCTGAAACACCTGAAACACCTGAAACACCTGAAACACCTGAAACACCTGAAGCACTAAACATGTTAAAAGCCTCTAATATTCTTTCAATGAACTCTTTGCAAAAATAAGTCTCGAAAAGTAATGTGTAAATGCTAAAAAGGGAGATAGTGGCTTTATGTTTAGGTTTGCTAGTAACGTGAGCTCGGGATAAGCGTGGACTGAAAAGGCGCGATTCGGATGCCGACATAGTGTCGGGCGACCATGGACGTGGTCAGCGCGATTTTACCATCTCTTCATCAAATTCTTTGCAGAAATCATCGGCAATACAAAAAATTTCAGTAACTTTACTCTTCGTGATTATGATTTGTAATTGCTTTATTTATACCATTAAATTACTAAAAATCAATGAATTCACCAAACAAATCGGCGACTGAAATAGTCACCGATTCCCTTTTTTCACCTTTTTTTCAAACGCCTCTTATCCCGAACTCGCGTTATATCTAACTTTTTTGTTGTATTTATAGTCTATTTTCACTAATTTTGTAGTGGCATGACCCTGAAAATATTCAACTGCTTTCTAATCAAGTTTAGTAATAAGAAGTAGGAACTTTTTAACTGACAAGAAACTATCACGAAGATGAAATTAATCAAACCTTTAATCCTGTCACTTTTAGTATGCATTGCTTCTATTGCAAAAGCCGAGATAAACGGGACGTTCCATTGGCCACGCAGCGGAGACATGGTGACCAAGCAGCATTACGAGTTTGTCGAAATGGCTGCAGATACCACTTTGTGGGACTTTAGCCAAGCCATTGAGACTGGGAAAAGTCATGACATGCGGTGGCTGACGCTGGGCGACACGGTGCTGGTGCGCTTCGAGCGCGGTGCACAATCCACGTTCACGGTTCATGGCGACAGCCTGCTGTGGCGGTCGCATGAGTCTCCGCTGATAGGCATGCGTGATTCTATTGCGCCGCTGGTGCTTCATGGCGGTTTCCCCGCTATCGGCGACAGCCTATGCTCGCCCTGCTATTTCAGCGGAAGATACTGCGGCAACAATGCTGTAGCATTCAAAGGGATGCACATGACAAAGACAATGGCCGTCGGTACACTTGTACTTCCTGGCGACACTATACATGACGCAATTCTCGTGCGCGAAGTCTCCGACGGGGTGATGAAAATCAGCGCCCATGCCATGGAGAGTGCCATAACAGATGAAAACGACTTGTTGCGACACACAGTCGTTACCGACAGATGGTATGCGCCCGACTGTCGGTACGAGATTGCCGAGAATGTGTCGAGCATTTACCGTGCCGAAGGACGCACCGTGCAGGAGGAAAATGCGACATTCCTCTGTAGCCGCGATGCTCAACAGATGGCTTTGGGAAAGATCGAAATTCCACTGAACGCACCACTGCAAGCTAAGAACAAAAGGAATGGTGGAAACGGGGACAACGGATTGACGCTCTCCGACCGAGTTTCCATTCACGTCACAGAGGGTGAAATAAGTGTAACTGTCAGCGGAGACAGTTGTGGCACAACTGCCGCTAATGCTGTAACTGTAATTTTGAGCGACATCAGCGGACGCGTGTGGGCATCACAGGCTGGAAGCGCAGAATCTGGCTGCTTTAGCACAAATATAAACACGTCCTCACTGCCATCGGGCAACTATGTACTTTATATCAATACAGGAAATACATCTTATAACAACACACTATTTTTTCATTAAAATGTATAAGAAACTATCAATATTTACTCTCTTTGCACTTTTTTGGGGGAATTGTATTGCCCAGCAAAGTATACCTATTAACATCCCAACACCAAATGCCACTTCGTTAGGTCGTTATGGAGATATCAAAGTATCTCTTTACAATGGTACCGCGGACATTAATGTACCAATATTCAGCCTAAATACGCGAGGTGTAAAGCTAGACATTAAACTCGAATATAGCTCATCTGGAGTAATGATGAACTCACTACCTGGATGGATTGGAGAAAATTGGACACTTTCTGCAGGAGGCGTCATAACAAGGGTTATTAACGGTAATCCTGATGAGTATATATATCCAAAACAAGCTAATATAAGTGAGTTTCATAATTATTTTGAGGGTCATTATAGACCTGTGGAATATATCAACGGAAATACATCGACACTACTCGATGACGCTCATTACCACAAGTATGATACTGAGCCGGATATGTTTTATTTTAACTTCATGGGAAAGACCGGAAAATTCTTTTTAGGGAATGACGGCGATTGGAAAGTCGTATCAGAAGACAACTTGGACATCATATTCGACATCTCCAATAGCGACAACTACGCGAGACCATTTATTCCAAACTTTCCTTACAATGGCGGAGAAGATAAACTCCAGCCTAAAACCATCTATGGATTTAAAATAAGGGATACAGACGGGACTGTCTATACTTTTGGATACAACACATCGGCCATTGATTACTTCACCCACTTTGAATCCATGAGTGATTTGGAGTATCTTGACAGTTGGCTTGCATCGGCATGGTACTTGACAAAAGTAGAAGACCGTTTGAGCAACACACTTTATAACTTTCAATACGAAAGAGGGCCTTTCACTTGCCAATGGACTCACTTCGGGGAATCAACAAGTTGGGACGAAAGGGGAAATTTAGCTAGTGAAAATTCTGGATATAGTTCTTACCAAAATATCCAAGATCCCACGAGAATGTACAGTGGCCAATTGAACTCTCCGACATATCTCGGCAAAATCATTAGCGGATCAGGGGAAAAAATCACTTTCTACAGCAGTGAAAATCGAATTTCAATGCGAGAAATGTATCCGAGCTTATATAACGAAAGTGGAAGTGCTGGTATTTTTTATTCTAGTTTCCGGGATAATCGATGCCCAAAATATATAGAAAAGGACAAAGCTTGGATCTATCTCACAGGTCAATATTCGCAATATCTCCCGCTGAACTGGAGTCAGCATCCGTTGGATGTCCTGGCACTGACCAGAACAAAGCAGCTTAATAGTATTTATATAGACCATCAACAACACGATTCCAGATTGGACGTCAGCGTCTTCAGGTTCAAGTATAACGACGACAACAGCCGCATGCACCTAAAAGAGCTTGGCATTGGGCATGCCGGTGCAACAATCCAAAGATACAAATTCAGATACAACCAATACGACCGTCTTCCTCATGATTATCTCACGCAGGAAGTTGACCACTGGGGGTTTTATAATGGTCGGCCATACACTTTGCCACCTGCATTAAATGACTCCGTGGCGGATATTTTTTACTCGCAACGCAACCCAGACAGCACAAAAGTAATATATGGCACTCTGCAGAAAATCATATATCCAACTGGTGGCGCTTGTCTGATAGAATACGAGCCAAACGACTTTTCCAGATGCCAATCACTGGATAGGCAATCTCTGCGAGACAGCATAGGAATTGGCGGGGGTGTGAGAGTAAAGTCTATCGCAGAGTACGAGGATTCTGCATGTGTATCCTTATTGTCTAAAAGGTTGTATTCATATCTCATTCCTGGCACCGATACATCAAGCGGACAATTGTTCTCTATTCCTAAATATTACTGGAAAGAGTGGGAAGCCCGAACCATGGGAAAAGATGCAACGAGCAAGTTGTCGACCTTCCGCTCATCCTCCATCATACCTCTGTCAAACACTTTCGGCTCAGCATTAGGTTACTCATACGTGACAGAGACTCTTGCTGACGGAAGCAAGACGACACACCACTACAGCAACATTTCGGACTGTTCAAACGACAATCTGGAAACAATTCAAGACGTGAATACATCAGTCCCTTCCCCATTCGACAAGTTCACGGAAAGGGGGTACGCAAGGGGAAAACTTCTTTCGCTGTCAATGTTTGATCCTGACGGTCACAAAGTGAAGAGTACGTCAATGAAATATAGGAGCGATGATATAGAAAATAATTACACTTATGCATCAAGTATATCATATAGAAAAAACCATAAGCCAGCTGCTGCATTGGGTATCTTTGACATACAAACACAGCAGTTTATTTTCTTTCCAGGAAGGACTTACCGCATTTTCCATCGCAGATATAGCCAATATGAACAAACCGACAGCCTTTTCTGGAAAGATGGACGCAAGCAAGTGACAACAAAAGAGCTTAATTGGAGAGTCTCAAAAATGAATTTCAATTACCCATACCAGCACCATGCCGAATTGCAGTTGACCTATGAAGAGAACACGGTCAGAGGCAGCAGTAGCGCAAAGACCGCTTATTCATATCCATGCAGCTCCGCTGACACGTGTACTGCAAACATGGCGATGAAGCACTTTGTATTCACTCCTGAATTGGTGAAACGATACAGGAATGACCGATTTGTGGAAGGTGTACGAACGAGATACGAATGGTTCCGTGGAAAGTTTGTGCAGCCAAGGGAATGTATCAAGCTGCTGCCAGAAGACAGCATCTGCGAAACTTATTACTATGGCTACACACAAAAAGGCAATCTTAACGGTTTCCGTGACGTGAATGGCGTACAGAATGGGATAGTGTGGGGTAACAACGACAATCTTCCCGTTGTTTTATTCAAGGGAAACTACATGGGAGGGCAATCGCCCGCAACGAATGAAGCAGTATTCGATCCTCTGAAAAACTTGGAATTACATGAATACTTCAGGCGTACTCAGAATGTCTATCCTATGAGCTACTCGTATGACCGTTTGGGCAATATCAGAACAATTGTTGAAAATAACGGGAGAACGACGTATTACAATTACAATAGGCTGGGAGTATGGCTTACGGAAATTATGGACGAAATGAAGCAAATTCTAACGAAATACGAATATAATGTGAGAAAATAATCAATTCTCTTACTATATATCGTATATGGGAACCAAAACAGTTATTGCCGATATAATATGAAAAAAGGAAAATTAAGTTCAATATCAATAATGCTGCTGGCGTCTCTTTTTGCAGCAGGTCAGACTGCAACACAGAATTACATCACAACAAACAGTATGCTTGGGAATGGAGACACCATAAAGACGACCGTCTATTATGATGGCTTGGGGAAACCCACAGAGACTATCAGGCACGATTTTTCACCTCATAAAAGTGATAATGTCGCTATGGTTGAATATGATTTACAAAACCGGGTTTCAAAGGAGTGGCTCCCCGCAGTAATGAACGCACATGGCGCATTTCAGAGTACAGAGTCGGTTCAGAGCGCATCTCGGAGTTCCAACAACGACGTGTGCCCGTATGTGTCAAAGTTTTATGAAAGCAATCCTCTAAGCAGAGAGACCGCAATTTATGGTGCAGGCGGTAACTGGTACGCCAATAGTAAATCGCTAAATTATGTGTACCTCACCAATTCTGGCATTGGGGGTGATCTCACGTGTAAGAGGTACCGAGTGAGTGATGGAGGAGATTCATTCTCTCAAGACGGTTTCTATGCCGAAGGCGAACTTGATGTGGTGAAAACAATTGATGAGGATGGACACATCAAATATGATTTCAAGAATTTATATGGAGATATTGTCCTCCAGAGGACTGTCGGAAATGAGAATCACGACACTTATTACCTATATGACTATAAGGGGAATCTTTGTTTTGTGCTTTCCCCTAAAGCTTCTTCTCAACTTGGCAATGCCACAAATATAGGAGTTGACAACAATTCTATCGTAGCAAATTTGTCTTTCTTTTACAAATATGACTCTAAAAACCGCTGTATAGAGAAAAAACTGCCCGGATGTGAGCCAGTATACTATGTATATGACATGTATCACCTGCCCATATTCTCCCAGGACGGGAATCAACGTGCCAAGGGGCAGTGGGCGTTCACGGCCTACGACCGATTGGGGCGTGTGGCATACAGTGGCGTCACCTCCGAAAGCCGTACTGCCGCACAGCTTCGCAATGCGTACAAGGACCTGGCTCCTCGCGTGGATTTCAATTCTCAAAATGAACTGGGATACCCGATTTTGTACCAAAATGTGACTGCTGGCGATATACTATTGATGAATTATTATGATTATTACGATTTTTTGGATAAGTTTGCCTTCTGTGATTCTTTACAGTACAGGACCATAAACGGCTATGACGAAAAATATGTGAATGCCTCCTATCCGCAGCACTCCGCAAAGGGGCTGCTGACAGGCACCATGGCGCGCACGCTCGACGGCGTGGGCACGTCTCTCGTCAAATCGGTGTATTACGACCACCATGGTAATGTGATTCAGAGCCATGAGCGCAACCACCGTGGGGGGTACGACCACAATTACATGCACCTCACATTCACTGGCAAGCCTCTCACAGTTCTGCATCAGCACAGCACCGACAGTTGCACAGTTTCCGACCTCTACAGCTACACCTACGACCACATGGAACGATTGCTTACCACTTCGCTCTCACACGATGGTGCTGCAGCAGTGACACTATCAAGCAACACGTACGACGAGCTTGGCCGTCTTGATTCCTGCGCGATGAATAACGGCGGGCATGGAGCCACCGTGGCTTACACCTACAACGTGCGCGGATGGGTGCAGAGCGTGGTCAACAATCACTTCTACGAGTGGCTGCATTATCAAGATGCCCCATCCGGAGGAACACCTTGCTATAATGGCAACATCAGTGGTATCACCTGGCTTCAGCGCGAGAGCCTTAAGGCAGCCACCTCCGCCGAGAGTTTGTACTCCTTCAACTACGACGGGCTGAACCGTTTGAGCCGTGCCGACTACTGTTGCGAGAGCGATGAGTGGAATGGCAATCTGCTATCGCTGGACACCCGCGACTTCTCCTGTTCCTACAGCTACGACCTCAATGGCAACATGACTAAACTTCAGCGAAAGGGCGTGAACTATTATAACACATCGTTGCCCACCCACATGTACAAACACGATACAATCGACAACCTGCAACTGACCTACAACGGCAACCAGCTGACGAAGGTTGAAGATCAGTGTGTGGACCTCACCTACGCCGGGGCGATGGACTTTAAGGATGGTGCTGACAAGGACGAGGAATACGCTTACGATGCCAACGGCAACATGACCAGCGACCTCAACAAGGGCATCAGTAGCATCACCTATAACATGCTCAACCTGCCGCAGACTGTGCTTTTCGAAGATGGGCACGAAACTTGCTACACCTATGCCGCCGATGGGAGGAAACTACGTGTGGAGTATCGCCTGAACAACTTCTCCATTGTTGAAGCGGAAAAAGCAAAGGCGAGCGATGGATACGACGCTATTGCCAGTCCGTCGGCTCTCGACGAGAATGGCATCATTGAGACTCCTGCGGAACCGATTTCTCGCACGCTGATGACGCGCGACTACTGTGGCAACTATATCTACAAGAACGGCTGCTTGGAGCGTGTCATGACCGAGAACGGCTACATACAGGGTGGGGGGCTGTATTTTTACATCAAGGACTATCAGGGCAATGTGCGTGTGGTGCTCAATCAGGCTAACCAGCCAGTGGAGGTGAACAGCTACTATCCCTATGGTGGCTTAATGGCAGCCACCACCACCGAAGGCACCCAGCCCTACAAATACAGCACCAAGGAACTCGACCGAGAAAACGGCCTTGACTGGTACGACAGCAAAGCTCGCATGTATGACCCCACTATTGGTCGCACCCCCACCCAGGACCCCATGGCAGAGAAATACTACAGCCTAAGCCCCTACCTCTGGTGCGCCGGAAATCCTATCACCTTCGCCGACCCCAATGGGAAAGAAGTTGATGTTATTTGGCTTTTACGAATAGACCAATCATGTAATACGAATTATTCACAACAATTTATTTCGGAATTGAATTCAATCACCGGATTAAGTTTATATATTGACAAAGAAGGAAAATTAAAGTATAATATAAAAGAAACAGGAGAAGTGGAAATTAAAGCAACTAATAAAGGGCAAGGAAGCCAAACTGCAAGAAACCACTTGAAAAGCCTAATTGACAATAAAGAAACTGTAACAGTTGAAGGAGGAAAAGAATCCTGCACGAGAAGGAATACTGTCGCTTTAAATTTACACCAAATAGCTTCTTTTGTTAACGGTTCAAATAACGTTAGTAACCTCACTTTAGGATTAGGCATGGTGTTCCTTCATGAGTCATTTCATACAGAAGCCGGAGGTGGTTTACATGATGACGGTTCTCCATTCTGTACAGGGAGCGTTGTGGATAAAATGAATACAATAAGGGAGGAAATGAATAAAAATGGATATGATTTTGGTAAAAGGATGAGTTATCCTTCTATTTTGCTTCCAAATGGTCAAAACGTAATACCTTTTGACAACAAATCTTTTGAACTTTTACGACAAGGTTTTCCTCCAACGCCTTCAAGTAAGTTTATCTCTTTCTGAATTTCTAAAGCCTCGAAATATGAAGAAAAATATTTTTTTATTGCTGTTAGCGCTGGCTATTTCGGCATTTCGAGTAAATTGTCAAACAAGCCTTCATTCAAAAATGTATAAAGTAGCATTGAAATGCATTGTGGATAGCATGCACTTCTCTGAAGGGGAATACTATGTTTCGGACTCCATATATGATATAAGCGTTTTGAATTCTTTTACTCCCAAGAATATAGAGAGTTTCCCAATAGAGAAAGAAATTTTAAATCGTTTGCTAGATTTCGACAGGCTGTATGTGAAGTGTGATATTCATAAGCCCCAGTATTCGTTGTTTTTGAAGACTTTAAACAAGGGGATTGACTCTACCAAGACCCAGTTTGCAATTTATTTCTCATATATAGAAGAAACTGTACTGTACGCGCAAGTCCTTAAAATTCATAGAGAAAGGGCGTTATCCCTTTCTAATTACGATATCAATAACTTTCATACGGTGTGCCGTTTTAATGAAAGTAAGTTTTTTCGTTTCTTTTTTAATGAGGATGGCAGTTTCAAGCACATTTATACTGCTAAGATTATCTTTGATTGACCTAAATAAGCCATAGTGTCGGTGAGGCGTTGGACTTTTCGGTGGTGGGGATTTTGAGGAGTGGGCTATATTCAGTATTTCTGCACATACCAAAGGGACGGTTCTTCTGGTGTGTTTTCAATGCGTTGATACATTGATGTTTGTATTGAAACATGCCGAAGGCATGTCCCTACGTTGTGATGCGATTTGCGCCCTCGCTTATTGTGGTAGGCATGAATCATCGCATATCATCAAGGCTCACACAGATTCAACGAGATTCAACGAGAAGATTATTTGTGATTATTTGTGATAATTCGTGGCTAAAAATCCCCACAACAAATCATTCGTGTGATTCGTGGAATTTGTGGTTTTAAAGCCAAGCCACAAATTAGCACAAATTTTCACGAATTATTTTTTGGCTAAATGGTCTGTTTCTCAATAATTTTTAGTAACTTTGCCTATAAGCGTTCCAAAAACCCTTCGTGTCATGACAACCAGTACTCCACCTCACCACATTAAAAAACGGCTAATGAAAACCGTTGGGGCGCACATGCCGTGTTCCTGTGGCTACATGCAGGGTGGGGAGCTGTATTTTTACATCAAGGACTATCAGGGCAATGTGCGCGTGGTGCTCAATCAAACTAACCAGCCAGTGGAGGTGAACAGCTACTATCAATTTGAAACAGGAGAATTGTCTTATGATTTTTTCACAGGTGATGCAGGTTATTTATACGACATGACAGATGAGGTCAAAGCTTTCAATATACAATCTGTTGTGGAAAATGCCATTGGATACCAAGTCTTTGATTTGAAGAAAAATAGAATCCCTGAACACGTAACATACGAGGAACAGGTTAAAGCCGCTTCTAAAAAACAGGAGTAATAACATTTATAGAAAAAAAGTCAATGGAAAGAAAATTACTGTTAAGCCTAATGGTTATTAGTTTTTTGCAGATGTCTACGTCTTTAGCTTTTTGTCAAAAAGGGTATTGTAAAGTGGTGGGCAGATATTTTGTTCCAAAAGAAGTGAAGAGCAAAAAGTGCACATTTGAGAATAATTTTTTTGAAGATTACTCGATAGAGTTTTACCCGAACTGCAAGTTTAAATACTACAGTAACAACCCTTTATTTGGTCCGTCACAGACTCATGGCGTTTGGTCTTTATCAGAATCAGGTGACACAATCACACTTAACTCTGGTCGCAAAGAACTTTCTATGGAGAGTATGGGATATTTTAAATATCCTTTTAGAAGATATACATTTAAGACCTTGGAATTGTCTAAGGGCTGCGTCAATTGGTATGAGGACGGCGATTCGTACAGCACATGCTATTGTTTCTTGACTATATGTGGTGACACAATAAAATTACGGCCAAATGAGGACGGGATTATTTCAATCAGCAAAGACACCGCCATTACATGTGTTTGGGCAGAGACTTATTTTAGCGCTTCAAACAAAGTGTTTATGCCTACAGATAGAGAACTTAATTTTTTCATTCTTAAGCATTCTTTGAGCAGACAGTTCTCTGATGAGAAATGGGTGATTCAAGATTCTGGCTTGATTTCGCCTGTTGAAAGGGCTACAAAAACTCTTGCCGACTACAGTCTGCAACGTGATGATAAGTGGGATATAAATACTATTTGGTCAGACGCATGGACTCCAACATTGGATATGTATCGAGGTAAAGAGTGTGGTTCTCGACGCGAACCTTAAAAAAAGGACGTTACATACCAAAGGGCTGGCTCTTCTGATGTGCTTTCAATGCGTTGAAACATAGGTGTTTGTGTCGAAACAGTCCCTACGTTGTGATGCGATTTGCGCCCTCGCTTA
>OIZL01000209.1_pt1 | contig 50462 bp, 61 predicted proteins | sample 1588541 | NCBI WGS metagenome assembly OIZL01 (sample SAMN03283285) | human gut metagenome | biome: human-associated habitat; material: feces | host: Homo sapiens | place: Peru | collected 2012 | reverse complement strand
TGAACATACCGCTCGCGCGCGAAAGTGTGCGGTAAGCGCACACTTTATTTCAGTAACAAAATTACATTAATTGGAATGCGCTTCTTTCAGGCTTTTCAGATGCTCGAACACCGCATACGGAACGAAAAGACTGCCTTTTCCTGTTCCGAGATGGATCTTTGGTTTGTTTGCGCCATGAAAATCAGAACCGCCGGAGACGGCAAGATCCAGTTCGGCGGCAAGTTCTTTCATCTGTCGTTCTTCGCCGGCGGTGTAAGTAGAATAGATCGCCTCAACGCCGTCGAGCCCGTGGGCTTTTAAGTCAGTCATAAGCTGTTTTAAGCGGGCGTCACTCAAATGGTAGAGCAGCGGATGGGCGAGGATGGCGAGCCCTCCGGCAGCGTGGATCAGATCGATCGCCTGAACGGGTGTCATTTTTTCCCGTGGAACATAGTAAGGGCAGTGATCGCCGATATATTTTTGAAAGGCAACGTTTAAGTCCTGGATATAGCCCTTTTCGTAAAGATAGCGGGCAATATGCGCACGGGTCAGGACAGCGTCCGGGAAATAGGCGCGGAGCGCTTCTACGGAAATATCAAACCCGGCTTCCTCCCGCAGGCGGTCGATCATTTTTTTGTTTCGTTCTTCGCGGGAATCCTGTACGCTTTTTAAAGATTCTTTAAACGCTGCGTTTGTTTCGTCTATAAAAAGACCGACCATGTGAACTTCGTGGTCATCATTGTAGCAGGAGAGCTCTATGCCGAGAATAACGGTAAGACCGGTTTCACGGGCAGCGGCTTTTGCAGCGGCAATCCCACCGATTGTGTCATGATCCGTCAGGGCAAAAGCGCAAAGACCGGCATGCAGTGCTTCCGTGACAAGTTCCTCCGGTGTAAAGGTGCCGTCCGATTCCGTGGAATGGACGTGCAGGTCAACAATACGTTTATCCATAAAAAAGATCCTTTCTGTGATTTGGATTAGCTGTTTACAACTGACTTTATTTTAGCATAAAACCTGGAAAGAAAAAGTTTTTTGAAAAAAATTAAAAAAAATTCAAAAAAGGTATTGCAATATTAAAAATCGTATGGTATAGTAATACACGGTTCGTTGGTCAAGAGGTTAAGACGCCGCCCTCTCACGGCGGAATCACGGGTTCGATTCCCGTACGAACTGCTGACTGTTTTAACAGCCCAACCCGAGAAAGTACTGTAAGTTTTACAGTACTTTTTTCTTTCATAAAAAGATAGAACCGGTTTTATAAATTAAGGTTGCATCTTAAAAATGAAAGTGTTATAGTAAATACGATAGCATGATGATGATTACTTTGAGAGTGGGCGTTTCGTCCACTCTCAATTCACGTTTAGGTACAGTTAGACCAAAAGAAGACTTCATAAGAAAAGGATGGTGAAAGAGATGACACAGCGAGAGATCTATGAACAAAAGACAGAAGAACTGATCCTGCCGATCCTGGAAGAATTACAGTTTGAACTTGTGGATGTTGAGTATGTAAAAGAAGGCGGTACCTGGTATCTTCGGGCATACATTGACAAAGAGGGCGGAATCACGGTAAATGACTGCGAGGACGTCAGCCGCCGGATGAATGAACTTTTAGATGAAAAAGACTATATTGAAGGCTCTTATGTTTTTGAGGTGAGCTCACCGGGACTTGGAAGACCGCTCAAAAAAGAAAAAGATTATGCGAGAAGTATGGGAAAACGACTGGAGATCCGTACTTACCGGGCAATCGAGCACGAGAAGGAATTTTACGGGGTGCTGACTGCGTATGATTCGGATTCTGTTACGATCACAAAAGACGACGGCGCAGAGATGAAATTTGCGAAATCCGACATGGCGCTGATCCGACTGGCATTTGATTTTTAGCGTACAATAACAAAGAATATTTAGGAGGATAAAGAAAATGAGCAGTAACAATGAGTTATTAGAGGCGTTAAATATATTGGAGAAGGAAAAAAACATTTCGAAGGATACCCTGCTTGAGGCAATCGAGAATTCTCTGATCACCGCCTGCAAGAATCATTTTGGAAAATCAGACAATGTCAAGGTGAACATGAATCCGGAAACCTGTGAATATCATGTATTTCAGGAAAAAACCGTGGTAGAACAGGTAGAGGATCCTTGTACGGAGATCAGCCTTGCGAATGCGCGTATGGAAGATTCCAAGTATGAACTGGGCGATATCGTAAATGTGGAAGTAAAATCCAAGGAATTTGGCCGTATCGCGACGCAGAACGCAAAGAATGTCATCTTACAGAAGATCCGCGAGGAAGAAAGAAAAGTGCTTTACAGCCAGTATTACAGTATGGAAAAAGACGTAGTGACCGGAATCGTACAGCGCTATGTCGGCAAGAACGTAAGTATCAACCTCGGAAAAGTGGATGCGATCCTGACAGAGAATGAGCAGGTAAAAGGTGAGGTATTCCAGCCGACAGAACGTATCAAGGTATATATCCTTGAAGTAAAGGCAACACCGAAGGGGCCGAAGATCCTGGTTTCCAGAACACATCCGGAATTGGTAAAACGTCTGTTTGAGTCCGAAGTTACAGAAGTAAAGGACGGCATTGTTGAGATCAAGAGTATCGCGAGAGAAGCCGGAAGCAGAACCAAGATCGCGGTATGGTCCAATGATCCGGATGTAGATCCGGTCGGAGCATGCGTCGGTATGAACGGAGCGCGTGTCAATGCGATCGTAAACGAGCTGCGCGGAGAAAAGATCGATATCATCAACTGGAACGAAAATCCGGCAATGCTTATTGAAAACGCGTTAAGCCCTGCAAAAGTTATCTCCGTTATTGCGGATGATGAAGAAAAGACAGCCAAGGTTGTCGTACCGGATTACCAGTTATCACTTGCGATCGGAAAAGAAGGTCAGAACGCTAGACTTGCGGCAAGACTTACCGGATTCAAGATCGATATCAAGAGTGAGACACAGGCAAGAGAATCCGGAGATTTCATGGACTATGTCAACGACTATGAAGACGAGGACTATGAAGAGGAGGACTATGAAGAGGATTATGACGGCGAAGGCTACGAAGATGGAGAATATGCAGGCGAAGAAGAAAGCTATGACGAATAAAAAGATACCGATGCGCCAGTGTGTCGGCTGCGGTGAAATGAAAGAGAAACGGGAGCTGATCCGTGTCTTGAAAATCGCAGAAAATGAGATCGTATTAGATGAAACCGGAAAGAAAAACGGAAGAGGGGCTTATCTTTGCAGATCGGCGGAATGCTTTAAAAAAGCAAAAAAGAGCAAAGGGCTGGAACGTTCCTTAAAAACAGCGATCCCGGAAGAAATTTACGAAAAACTGCAGGAGGAGATGGAACGCATTGAAACCAGATAGAGTGTTGTCGATGCTTGGCATTGCCGAAAAGGCAGGCAGTGTGCAAAGCGGAGAGTTCTGTACGGAAAACGCGATAAAGAGTGGCAAAGCCGCGTTAGTCATTGTGGCACAGGACGCGTCGGATAATACCAAAAAGAAATTCGAGAACATGTGTGAATTCCGTCAGATTCCGTTTGCGGTGTATGGAACGAAAGAGGAACTTGGACATCACATAGGAAAGGAGTTTCGTGCTTCCCTGGCGGTGACAAATGAAGGAATTGCAGATACATTGCAAAAGCAGCTGGATATAAACTAACAACTGAATATGGAGGTAGAGTTAATATTGAGAGTACATGAATTGGCAAAAGAATTGAACTTGAAATCCCAGGAAATTATAGATGCGTTGAGCGGTACGGAACATGCAGTCAGCAGCCACAGCAGCAGTATTGATGAAGTGGCACAGCAGATTGTTCGGAATAAATTTAAAAATAAAGGAAAAACTATACAGGATATGAACGAAAAAACAGAAGAAAAGAAACAGGCAGTGCCTGCAGAAACAAAAACAGAGGGAAAGACGGAAGCGAAGACAGAAGCAAAGGCAAATGAGCGTCCAAAGAAGAAAGCGAGCATTTCAGCTGTGTTTAACCCGCAGAACAGCAAGCAGATGGGAACCAGAAGACAGCAGGGTTACCGCACACAGGGAACCGGTATGCAGCGAAACGGAAACGGACGTCCGCAGAATCCGAATGCGGCAGCAAGACCGCAGCAGAACGGAAAGCCGCAGGGTGCTCCGGCCGGGGAAACAGTAAAAAATGAAAACGCAAGACCTGCAGAAAATGTTCGCGAGAATACGCGTGATAATAATACACGCGACAACAATACACGCCAGGATGGAAACCGTGGCGGACGCTACAACAATAACCGCCCGCAGGGTGGCCGTAACGGCGAACAGAGAAATTACGGAGACCGTCAGCAGGGTGGACGCGGAGACAGAAATGGACGTCCGGATAACGGAAACCGTGGTGGCGCAAGACCGTATTCCAACAATCGTCCGGGTGGCGCAAATGACCGTGGCGGCAACGGAAACCGCAGAAACGGCCAGGATCGTCAGAGAGGCGAATACCGTGGAAAATTAGAGCAGGAGATTTCAAAATTCAATAAAGACGCGGTGAAGGCAGCACCGGAAGAACTTCGCAAGGAGAGCCGTGATACCAACCGCAGAGGAAATGCAAAGAAACAGGAACATGATAAGCTTGGTAAGAGACAGGAAAATTATGTAAACCTGGAGAAGCACAGCGGCCACAAGAAGAGAAACCAGCAGCCGCAGACACCGCAGCAGAAAGCGGCAGAGGAGGAGATCAAAACGATCACACTTCCGGAACATCTGACCATCAAAGAGCTTGCGGATAAGATGAAAGTGCAGGCATCCGTGATCGTGAAGAAGCTGTTCTTAAAGGGACAGATGGTTACGGTAAACCAGGATGTGGATTATGAGACAGCGGAAGAGATCGCGCTTGAATTCAACTGCATCTGCGAACCGGAAGAAAAGATCGATGTGATCGCAGAACTCTTAAAAGAGGACGAAGAGGATGAGAGCAAAATGGTTCCGCGTCCACCTGTTGTATGTGTTATGGGACACGTTGATCATGGTAAAACATCCCTTCTTGACGCGATCCGTTCAACCAAAGTGACAGACCGTGAGGCAGGCGGTATCACACAGCACATCGGTGCGTCTGTGGTAAGCTGCAACGGACAGACAATCACATTCCTGGATACACCGGGACATGAGGCATTTACCGCAATGCGTATGCGTGGCGCGAATTCCACAGATATCGCAATCCTTGTTGTCGCTGCGGATGACGGTGTTATGCCGCAGACCATCGAAGCGATCAACCATGCGAAAGCAGCGGGAATCGAGATCATTGTTGCGATCAACAAGATCGATAAGCCGAGCGCAAATATCGAGCGTGTAAAACAGGAGCTTTCAGAATACGAACTGATCCCGGAAGACTGGGGCGGAAGCACGATCTTTGTTCCGGTATCCGCACGCACCGGAGAAGGAATCGACCAGCTGCTTGAGATGATCCTTCTTACCGCTGAGGTATGCGAGTTAAAGGCAAATCCGAAGCGTAAGGCAAGAGGTGTTGTGATCGAGGCGAAACTGGATAAAGGAAGAGGTGCGGTAGCAACCGTACTGGTACAGAAAGGTACGTTGAAAGTCGGCGAACCGATCGCATGCGGAAGCGCGTACGGTAAAGTGCGTGCCATGGTAGATGACAAGGGAAGACGCGTAAAAGAGGCAGGACCTTCCACGCCGGTAGAGATCATCGGTTTAAACAATGTTCCGGCTGCGGGTGAAACATTCATCGCAATGGACAACGAAAAAGACGCGAGAAGCTTTGCGGAGACCTATGTATCTCAGGACAGAGAAAAACTGTTGGAAGAGACACGCTCCAGAATGTCGCTGGATGATCTGTTCTCACAGATCCAGTCCGGTAATGTCAAAGAGCTGGATATCATCGTAAAAGCGGATGTACAGGGTTCTGTGGAAGCAGTAAAACAGAGTCTTGTCAAACTTTCCAACGAGGAAGTTGTTGTAAAGATCATCCATGGTGGTGTCGGCGCGATCAACGAGTCGGATGTCATCCTGGCGTCTGCGTCTAACGCGATTATCATTGGTTTCAATGTCAGACCGGATCCGCAGGCGAAGGCAACCGCAGACCGTGAGGGCGTTGATGTAAGACTGTATAAGGTTATCTACAACGCGATCGAAGACGTTGCGGCAGCAATGAAGGGTATGTTAGATCCGATCTTTGAGGAAAAAGTGATCGGTCATGCCGAGATCCGTCAGCTGTTTAAGGCTTCCGGTGTCGGAACGATCGCTGGTTCCTATGTGCTGGACGGCCAGTTTGAACGTGGCTGCAAAGTGCGTATCAGCAGAGAGGGCGAGCAGATCTTTGAAGGTGATCTCGCATCCTTAAAGCGTTTTAAAGATGATGTGAAGGAAGTAAAAGCAGGCTATGAATGTGGTCTGGTATTTGAAGGATTTAATGAAATTCAGGAACTGGATCTGGTAGAAGCATATAAGATGGTCGAAGTTCCGAGATAGATTTGAGTAAAAAAAGGAGAAACCATGCGCAAGAACAGTATGAAAAATATGCGGATCAATGAGGAAGTGCATCGTGAACTGTCCAACATTATCCGCAGCGAGATCAAGGATCCGCGTATCAACCCGATGACCAGCGTTGTCGCGGTTGAAGTTGCGCCGGATCTAAAGAGCGCAAAAGCATACATCAGTGTCCTCGGGGATGAAAAATCCCAGAAGGATACGCTTGCCGGACTTACCAGCGCGGAAGGATATATCCGCCGGGAACTGGCGAAGAGCGTTAATCTGCGAAACACACCGCAGATCCGCTTTATCATGGATCAGTCGATCGAATATGGCGTCAATATGTCAAAAATGATCGATGATGTATGCGAACAGGACGAGAGCAAAGCAAAGAGCAGAGAAGAATAAGAGGGAAGCTGATGGAGAATTTAAAATCCCAGTTAGAAGGGGTGGGAACCGTAGCGATCGCCGGCCATGTAAGACCGGACGGAGACTGCGTAGGCTCCTGCCTGGCTGTTTATAATTATATAAAAACATACGCTCCACAGATACAGGTGGATCTGTATTTACAGCCGATTCCGAATATTTTCAAATTTTTAAAAAATTCCGAAAAAATCAAAAGTGAATATCCGCAGATGCCGGCGTATGATCTGTTTATCATGCTGGATTGTGGAGATACTGCAAGACTCGGAGATGCTGCGGTATATTTTGAAGAGGCAAAAAAGACCGTATGTATCGACCATCATGTGAGCAATACGGGATTTGCGGATGAAAATTATATTTTCCCGAAAGCGAGTTCCACCAGCGAACTGGTCTTTGAACTGATCGAGGAAGAAAAGATCACAAAAGAGATCGCAGAGTGCATTTATGTCGGGATCGTGCATGATACCGGAGTATTCCAGTATTCCTGCACATCCGCGAAAACAATGGCGATCGCCGGAAAGCTCATGGAAATGGGAATTGATTTTACCTCTATTGTAGATAAGACTTTTTATGAGAAGACCTACAATCAGAACCGGATCATGGGAAAGGCCCTGATGGACAGTACGCTGCATCTGGATGGGAAAGTGATCTTTACTGCGGTGACGGATGCGGATATGAAAGCGTTTGATGTGCTGCCAAAACATTTGGACGGCATTGTAAATCAGCTCCGCGTGACAAAGGATGTGGAGGTCGCTGTTTTTCTGTACGAGACAGAAGAACACGGCTATAAAGTCAGCATGCGTTCCCAAAGTGAGGTCGATGTTGCGAAGATCGCGATGAAATTCGGCGGCGGCGGACATATACGCGCGGCGGGAGTCACCATGTACGGCTCGATTTCGGAGATCCGTGACATTCTTCTTGCGGAAATAGAACAACAACTGGAACTTGGATCATGAAAAATGGAATCATAAATGTGAGGAAGGAAAAGGGTTTTACTTCCTTTGATGTAGTTGCAAAATTAAGAGGTATCCTCGGTCAGAAAAAGATCGGACATACCGGAACCTTAGATCCTGACGCAACCGGAGTCCTGCCGGTGTGCCTTGGCAAGGCGACAAAAGTCTGCGAGCTTTTGACCGACAAGGACAAGGAATATGAGGCGGTATTGCTGCTTGGAAAGAAAACAGATACACTGGATGTTTCGGGAACTGTGCTTGAAGAAAAGGACGTGACTGTGACAGAGCAGGAAGTGCGCACGGTCATGCAGCGTTTTGTCGGTGAGATCGAACAGATCCCGCCCATGTATTCGGCATTGAAAGTGGACGGAAAAAAACTGTGTGATCTGGCAAGAGCAGGCGTTACGGTAGAGCGCAAGCCGAGAAAGCGGATGATCTATGAGATTACGATAAAAGAGATCGCGCCGCCGAGAGTGAGCTTTCGGGTTTCCTGCGCGCGGGGAACTTATATAAGGACACTGTGTGAGGATATCGGAGAGGCACTTGGCTGTGGCGGCTGTATGGAATCCCTGGTGCGCACGCGGGTGGCGGACTTTACGCTGGAGCAGTCCTTTACGCTTTCGCAGATCGAGCAGATGGCAAAGGACGGGACGATAGATTCCGCGATCCGGCCGATAGATTCGGTATTTGCGCAGTATCCGGCAGTCACGGCAAAGCCGGAGTATGAAAAAATGCTCTACAACGGAAACCGTATGGCGCTTTTGTGTTTTTCGGATTACCGCGCAGACGGTTCCGCTGAGCCGGTCCGGGTATACGACTGGAACGGAGCGTTTATCGGAATTTACCGTATTGATGATGCCGGACTTACTTTAAAGCCGGTGAAAATTTTTATGGAATAGGACAGAAGTATGGAGTACATAAAAGGCAGACTTGATTTTCATGTGGCAGAGCCGACGGTACTGTCCATTGGAAAATTTGACGGACTGCACCGTGGACATGAACTGCTCATGGATTATGTCTTTCAAAAGAAAAAAGAAGGGATGAAGGCGGTCATTTTTACATTTGATGTACCGCCGAAAAAATCTTTGGAACAGGACGCGGCACGGGTGCTTACGACCAACGAGGAAAAAATGCATCTCTTTGAGCAGATCGGTATCGATTATCTGATCGAGTGCCCGTTTACCGAAGAGATCATGCATATGCCGGCGGAAGAATTCCTAAAAAAAATTGTGGAGCAGCTTTCAATCCGCTGTATCGTTGCCGGTACAGACTGCAGCTTCGGATACCAACGGCGCGGAGATTACCGTATGTTACAAAAATATGCGCCGGAGTATCATTATGAGGCACAGATCGTGGACAAGATGCAGTATGAGGGGCGTGATATCAGCAGTACGTTTATCCGTGAAGAGATTGCAGCCGGCAATATGGAAAAGGCAGAGCTTTTGCTTGGATATGCCTATTTCGTACAGGGAACGGTTGTGCATGGAAACCAGATCGGCAGAACGATCGGGATTCCGACGATCAATCTGCTGCCGCCGCAGGAAAAACTGCTGCCGCCGTTTGGCGTATATGCCGCGCGGGTTGAGATTGATGGAAAGCAGTACAACGGGATCACCAATATCGGATGCAAGCCAACGATCGCCGGAGACAATCCGGTTGGCGTGGAGACCAATCTGTTTGATTTTCAGGGAGATCTTTATGGAAAACACGCAAAGGTCAGCCTGCTCAAATGGGTGCGTGAGGAACAGAAATTTCAGAACGTTTCGGAATTAAAAGCGCAGATGGAAAAAGACATTGCTTTCTGCCGGTCGTTTCTGGGTGATTCGGCGGCTTCTGAATAATTGTTACATAAATGTTACAAAAATATGTTGACGGTGTTAAAAAAGATTGCTATAATTTTAAATTAGTAAAGTAAAATGAAAATAGCGTAATGTTTTACAGGAGGCTTTTATTCATGAAAAAAAGATTTGCAAGAGTGATAGCGATCGGATGTGCAGGTTCCATTCTTTTTATGTCGGGAACCATGTCGGCAGGAGCCGCACCGGTAACAGGATTGAATGCCGGGATCTGCGCACAGCTTTCGACATATATGGATGAGGATGAGGTGAACGTCACAAAGTCCGGGATCGATACGGTTACATCAGCAGATGTGCGTGCGTTGCCGGCTATGGCGGCACAGGCGGAAGCCGCAGGCGGAGAGACGGATGCGGCAGATGCAGTGACGGATGAAGCGGAACAGACACAGATAGCGGAGGCTTCTGAGGATACAGCAGAACAGGCAGAGGCAGCGGCAGCGGCCGATCCGGTCTGTGGATATACCAATCTTGGTATCGCGAATGTAGACTCTACCTTAAATGTCAGAGCATCTGCGGATGAATCTTCCGACATCGTCGGAAAGATGCCAAAGGACGCCGGATGTGAGATCTTACAGGTTGAGGGCGAGTGGTATCAGATCCAGTCCGGAGATGTAAACGGTTATGTCAAGGGTGAATACCTGATGACCGGAGACGCGGCAAAGGCGAGAGCGACCGAGGTCATGTCCACCGTGGCAACGGTTACGACAGAGACGCTTTACGTCAGAGAACAGCCGAATACCGAGTGTACGATCCTTTCCCTGATGCCGATGGGGGAGGAACTTGAGGTCTTGGAAGATCTCGGGGACTGGGTAAAGGTCGACATGGACGGAGATGAGGGATACGTCAGCAAAGAATATGTATCTATTTCATCAGAATTGCAGAAAGCAATGACCATGACGGAGGTAAAATACGGACAGGGTGTTTCCGATGTCCGGGTATCACTGGTTTCATACGCGACACAGTTTGTCGGTAATCCGTATGTCTGGGGCGGGACAAGCCTTACAAACGGAGCGGACTGCTCGGGCTTTGTTCTGTCTGTCTATGCGAAATACGGAATCTCACTTCCGCACCATGCGGCTTCACAGGCGGGATGCGGAACGAAGATCAGTGCTTCGGAGGCACAGCCGGGAGATCTTTTCTTCTACGGCAATGGCAGAGGCATCAATCATGTCGGTATCTATATCGGAAACGGTCAGGTCGTACATGCCAGCTCACCGAAGACCGGAATCAAGATCTCTAATGCAAGTTACCGGAATCCAGTGTGTGTTGTGCGCATTTTAAATTAGGATCCGATAAAATTTTTGTTTACAACGAAATATAACTATGTTACAATAATTTGGCATGAGTTTACAGCCCATATTCGGTAGATGGACACTCCGACCTTTTACTGAGTATCATGCGTAAGACGGGCGATCAAATCATAAGGAGGACTAACACATGTTAGCAAAAGAAAAGAAACAGGCTATTATTGCTGAATACGGAAGAACACCTGGAGATACCGGATCACCGGAAGTACAGGTAGCGCTTTTAACAGCCAGAATCAATGAGCTTACCGAGCATTTAAAAGAGAACCAGAAGGATCATCATTCCAGAAGAGGTCTTTTAAAGATGGTAGGTCAGAGACGTGGTTTACTGGCATACTTAAAGAAAACCGATATTGAAAGATATCGTTCTTTAATTGAACGTTTAGGTCTGAGAAAATAATAGACCGGTAGATAGGGCGGAGTGTTTCCGCCCTGTTTTCGTTTTGATAATACAGGAGAGATCCTTTATTATATACGGCAGAAGTACAGTTCCGAGACCACTGAACAGTGTATGAACGTCATGGGTTGTTCAGTAGTTTCGGTTACTTCTGTCAGAATAAAACAGACAGAACAGGCGAAAAGGAGAAAAGATATGTTTAAGAGTTTTTCTATGGAACTTGCAGGCAGAACCCTTACGGTAGAGATCGGAAAGGTCTGCGCACAGGCGAACGGAGCGGCTTTTATGCGCTATGGTGATACCACAGTGTTATCTACCGCTACCGCATCGGAGAAACCGAGAGAAGGAATCGACTTTTTCCCGCTCAGCGTAGAATTTGAAGAAAAAATGTACGCGGTTGGAAAGATCCCGGGTGGATTCAATAAGAGAGAGGGAAAGGCATCTGAAAATGCAGTGCTTACATCCCGTGTTATTGACCGTCCGATGCGTCCGCTTTTCCCGAAGGATTACCGCAATGATGTCACATTAAATAATATGGTCATGTCCGTAGATCCGGAATGCCGTCCGGAGATCGTTGCCATGCTTGGCGCTGCGATCGCGACGACGATTTCCGATATCCCGTTTGACGGTCCGTGCGCAATGACACAGATGGGTATGATCGATGGAGAATTTATCGTAAATCCGTCCCAGAAACAGTGGGATGAAGGCGATTTGAAACTGACCGTTGCATCTACTTCCCAGAAGGTCATTATGATCGAGGCGGGAGCAAATGAGATCCCGGAAGATAAGATGATCGAGGCAATCTACAAATGCCATGAAGTAAACCAGACACTGATCGCATTTATCAACCAGATCGTTGCGGAAGTCGGAAAGCCGAAGCATGAATATACTTCCTGCGCGATTCCGGAAGAAATGTTCGCGGCGATCAAGGAACTGGTTCCGCCGGAAGAGATGGAAGAAGCGGTATTTACCGATGAAAAACAGGTAAGAGAAGAAAATATCAATAAGATCACAGAACGTCTGGAAGAGGCATTCGCGGAGAACGAGGAGTGGCTTGCGATCCTTGGCGAGGCAATCTATCAGTATGAGAAAAAGACCGTGCGCAAGATGATCTTAAAGGATCACAAACGCCCGGATGGACGTGCGATCAATGAAATCCGCCCGCTGTCCGCAGAAGTGGATCTGATCCCGAGAGTACACGGTTCCGCAATGTTCAAGCGCGGACAGACGCAGATCTGTGACGTTGTTACGCTTGCTCCGCTTTCTGAAGTACAGAAAATCGACGGACTGGATGAAAATATCACAGAGAAACGTTATATGCATCAGTACAACTTCCCGTCATATTCCGTTGGTGAGACCAAGGTTTCCAGAGGACCGGGAAGACGTGAGATCGGTCATGGTGCGCTCGCAGAACGTGCGCTGATCCCGGTACTTCCGAGTGTGGACGAGTTCCCGTATGCGATCCGTGCGGTTTCCGAGACCTTCGAATCCAACGGTTCTACTTCCATGGCTTCCACCTGTGCGTCCTGTATGTCACTGATGGCAGCCGGGGTACCGATCAAGAAAATGGTAGCCGGAATTTCCTGCGGTCTTGTGACCGGAGAAACCGATGACGATTATCTGGTACTCACCGATATCCAGGGACTGGAAGACTTCTTCGGTGATATGGACTTTAAGGTAACCGGAACACATGACGGTATCACAGCGATCCAGATGGATATCAAGATCCACGGACTGACCAGACCGATCGTAGAGGAAGCGATCCGCAGAACCAGAGAGGCAAGACTTTACATCATGGATGAGGTTATGTCCAAGGCGATCGCAGAGCCGAGAAAAGAAGTAAACGTGTACGCACCGAAGATCGAGCAGATCGTGATCGATCCGTCCAAGATCGGTGATGTAGTCGGACAGAAAGGAAAGACCATCAACGAGATCATTGACCGTACCGGTGTCAAGATCGATATCAATGATGACGGTGCTGTTTCTATCTGTGGTACGGACAAGGCAAAGATCGAAGAAGCCATCGATATGGTGAAGATCATCACGACAGACTTTGAAGAAGGACAGATCCTTACCGGAAAAGTCGTAAGCATCAAAGAATTCGGCGCATTCCTGGAGTTCGCGCCGGGAAAAGAAGGTATGGTTCATATTTCCAAGATTGCGAAAGAAAGAATCAACCATGTAGAAGATGTCCTCACACTGGGCGATGTAGTTACCGTTATCTGCCTTGGGAAAGATAAGATGGGAAGAATCAGCTTTTCTATCAAGGATGTACCGGCAGATGCAGGAAAGAGTGCAAACGCTTAATCAATAAAAAGAATAAGGGATGCTGTCTTTATAAAAGGCGGCATCCTTTTTTGATTTTACCGGGTTTGGTGACGGTATCTTTTCCATGCGCATAAAATAAAAGTAAAGGCAGTGACGGGAAAGGCTACAAGATGGATCGGACAGTGAGGGAAATCCACGCAGATTTTGCACACAGAGCCGGGTATATCGGCTCCGGCGTTGGTGTGGCGGTCATGGATACCGGAATTATAAAACACAAGGATTTTGATCACAGAATTTTGGTGTTCCGCGATTTTTGCGAGCAGAAACAATACCCCTATGACGATAACGGGCATGGAACGCACGTCTCAGGGATCATCGGTGGAAACGGGAGCGCAAGCCGTGGGAGATACCGTGGAATTGCACCGGGATGTAATCTTATCGTGTTAAAAGCGCTCGACCGCTATGGAAACGGAAATACGAAAGAGGTTCTGGAAGCGACCGAATGGATGATCGAGAATAAGGAGCGTTATAACATCCGGATTTTAAATATCTCGGTGGGTATGCTTCCGAGCGCGAAAAAAGAAGAAAAGGAACGGCTGATCGCGGCAATGGAGCGGGCATGGAACCATGGGATCGTGGTGGTCGCGGCGGCTGGCAACAACGGCCCGGATGCCGGCAGTGTCACCATACCGGGCATTTTAAAAACGATCATTACCGTGGGAAGCTCGGATGATGAGGGGCTTCCGGCAAAACAGCATGGTCTGATGTCCGGTTACAGCGGGAGAGGACCGACGGATCAGTGTATTGTAAAACCGGAGATCCTCGCGCCGGGAACCAATATCATCAGCTGTTCCGCAGGGGGAAAGCTTTATGAGATGAAGAGCGGAACATCCATGGCAACCCCGGTTGTCACCGGCGCGATCGCAGTGCTTTTATCCGCGCATCCCAGACTCAGACCAGCAGAAGTCAAACTGATCCTGCACGATTCGGCGGTGCCAACGGCGCTTAAGGGGAAGAAAAAAGCGTGGGGAAAACTGGATGTTGCGCGTATGCTCTTAAAAAGCCGTCCTTTTTCCTAAAGGTAGAACGCTAAAACTTCGGAAAAATAGTCCAAAAACGTTGCTTCTTTCACAGAATCGCGGTATAAGATCCGAACAGAGCCGATCTCGGTTCCGTTTTGTCTGTAAATGGCTTTTCCGGCAACGTCACCCGCTTTTATGGGGGCAGAGACTTCTTCTGGAAGTTTTATCTCCTTGGTGATATCGGAAAGATCTGCGCCGGTGGTATCCACATACCGGAACGGCCCCTCATAGACGAGCGCGACGGAACGCTCGGTACCGCGTTTTACCGGCAGTGCTTCCGGAGATTTTTCCTGCGGGTCTGTGTAAAGCTGGCATTTGGAAAATCCGTAATTTAAAAGAGCGGTGGCATCTGCAAAACGTCCTTTCGGATCCGGGGCAGCCATGATGACTGCAATCAGTTCGATGTCATCTTTTTTTGCGGTTGCGGAAACGCAGAATTTTGCAAGTCCGGTGGAACCGGTCTTTAAACCGGTGGCATATTCGTACTGGCGGATCAGCTTATTGGTATTGGAAAGACCAAATTCCGAACTTCCGCGCCTGGTCACGTGTGTGATATTATCCATCCAGATTGTACAGTAATCGTGGATCTGCGGGTATTTTGTGATGAGTTCCCTTGACATCAGAGCGACATCATGCGCAGTGGTCATATGTCCGTCCGTGTCCAGACCGCAGCAATTAATAAAATTGGTGTCGTTCATCCCGAGTCCCTTGGCGCGTTCGTTCATGCGGGCGACAAATTCATCCTCGCTTCCCGCGATATGTTCCGCCATGGCAACGCAGGCGGCGTATAAATAGAGTAGACACAATGTAAATAAAAATAATTATCCTCTGAAAGCATGTATATTTATATTAGGTGACTTGTCAATTGGCAGGTCTTTTTTTTTGCGCTTTTAAGAGTTGAAACGTATATACTAATGAGAAATTAAAAATTAGGATGAAAGGATTGACGAAAATGCAGGCGAAAACAGTTGGATATTTTCTTGTGCAACTGGGAGATGAAGAAAAAAGCGGATTCTGTAAGGTATCTGTTGAGGGCAGCGGTGTGAAAAAAAACTACCTTATGGTTGGCTGTCCTTATACAAAGAAATGGTTTGGAAAGCTTACAGAGGGGGATCTTAATTACATTACGCAAATGTATCCGGATGGAATGGCATTGACGACAGACGAAGACGGTCATACCTTAAAATACCGGAAATAAAGGAAAGGGGAGTGGCGGGCGGTCGCACCTGCCAGATGAATGGAATGTCAGATGAAAAAAACAGATAAGTGGACGGGACAAGGCTCTGGACTCATGGTTAAAGAAGATAAGAGCAGCAAGTATTACCATGAGGCGGAAAAACTCATGAAGTCATATCGGGCAATCGCATTGTCTATTGACCGAAATATGCAGATGATACAGTCAAAGTTTCAGCTGCTGTACGATCAGAATATTGATACATTTCTTGATAAGGTGTATGCCTGCGGCATGGAGTTCTGCGATGATGATTCCGGGGTGCAGTGCCTGATCGAATCCATGAAATTTAAACGGAACAGACTTCTTATGGTAAAAGAGAGTGTACGGACGATTGCAAAAACGCATCCGCAGGGCAGGGAAATTACAACGGTCTTATTCTATTCCTACATGTCAAGGAACCGCTATAAGACACGGGAAAAGATTGAGAAAACATCTGCCGCGCTTGAAATGCCGGTATCCCAGACAAAATTTTATCAGTGGCAGAACGAGGGGTTATGGCTCCTTGCCATGCTTCTCTGGGGAGAAGATCGCGAAAACGGCGAAAAAACAGGATAATATATCAAGGATTTGGGTTGCAAATAACTTACTCGGATATATAAGTAGATTAGATATTGTAGTAGGAAGGAGGAGGATATCATGGGATTTACTGTATTAGGTACTTACATATCAGCACAACAGCTTGTGTTGTTCTTTATTGTCCTTTTGATCTTGTCACTGATCCGAAAACCAATTTTTCGTTTTATCGCTGGCTGTGTAGTGATCTGGATTATCTTAGGACGCCTTGGTGTCCGCGAGCAGGTAATAGTTATTGTCCAGAATGCATTTAATTACCTTGTGCATTTCATGAGTGGAGGAGTTTATTAACGGAGGATCGGTATTGGAACGGAAGGAGAGATCAACATGGCAAAAATTTATGTTGTATTAAACGGTCGGCAAAACGGTATCTTTGATTCATGGGACGAGTGCCAGAAAAGTATCCTGAAATTTAAAGATGCCGCTTACAAGAGTTTTAATGACAAGGCAGAGGCGGAAGAGTTCTATAAGCGCAATATGCCAATCAATCCGGAAGATTTTAAGTTAGAACGCGGCACAGCAAAAATCTTTGTCGCTGGTTCCTATGATAAAAAGCAGGACAGGTATGGTTTTGCATATGATGTACAGATGGGAGACCAGACGGTCAGCGGTTCCGGAATTGAGCCGATGCCGCTTGTTTATGGACAACAGGAGCAGACAGGAGAGATTGAGGCTGTCGTCCGTGCGATTGAAAAAGCAAGAGAGTTAGGGCTGTACAGTGTGCTTGTATGTTATACACATGCTGGCACTGGTGCCTGGGCGATCGGGACATGGAATACGAAAAAGGATGGACCGGTATATTACAAAAAGGGCATTGATGAATGCATTATGGATGTACGGTTCACTCCGGTGGCGGATGATATACCGGAAATGAAAACGGTTATGAAAATGGCAGAAGATATACTTCAGGACAGTTGATATCAGTAATAGAAAGGAAAAAGAATGGGTAAATATTTGATCATTTGTGAAAAACCATCTGTCGCACAGGATTATGCCCGCATTCTTGGTGTGTCCGGACGGAAAGATGGTTATATCGAAAACGACACATGGGTTATTACATGGTGTGTGGGACACCTGATTGCATTGTCCTATCCGGAAAAATATGATCCGGGTATGAAAAAGTGGTCACTGGACACGCTCCCATTTCTGCCGACTGAGTATAAGTATGAACCGATTGCCAGCGTGAAAAAGCAGTACGGCGTTGTGCATAAGATGCTGCACAGGCAGGATATAGACACTGTATACTGGGCGGGTGACTCCGGGAGAGAAGGACAGTATATCGAAGCGCTGATCCGGGATAAGGGCGGTGTCAGAAAAGGTATGACGGAGAAAAGAATCTGGATTGATTCCCAGACGGATGAAGAAATCAGGCGTGGAATAAAGAATGCAAAGCCTATGTCTGCCTATGACAATATGTCTGCCGCCGGATACATGCGCGCAATCGAAGATTATGCCATGGGGATCAATTTTTCCAGGGCATTATCTGTAAAGTATGCATACAAGCTGAACCAGGCAGCCGGCACCACTAAATATACGCCGATTTCGGTCGGGCGTGTCATGACGTGTGTGCTTGGTATGGTAGTAAATAAAGAACGTGAGATACGCGATTTTAAAGTAACGCCGTTCTTCCGTGTTGTTGCGGATATAGGGAATGGGATACAGGCGGAATGGAAAGCCGTTGCAGGGTCAAAATATTTCCAGACACCGTTTTTGTATAAGGACAACGGATTTAAAGAGAGAAAAACAGCGGATGATTTTATTTCTTTATTAGGAGGAAAGCCGTTTACAGTGGATTCAGTAAAAAAGACTGTGGAAAAGAAAAAAGCACCGCTCCTGTTCAATCTCAATGAGTTGCAGGCAGAATGTTCCAAACGCTTTAAGATCAGTCCGGATGAAACCCTTAAAATTGCGCAAACACTGTATGAAAAGAAATATACGACATATCCAAGAACCGATGCAAGGGTTCTATCAACTGCGATCGCAAAGGTCATTGAAAAAAATCTGACAGGGTTAAAAAGTTATCTGCCAACAGCAGCATATGTAAATGAGATCCTTGCAAATTCCGCCTACAAAGGGATTGAGAAAACAAAATACACGGACGATGCAAAGATAACGGATCACTATGCGATTATTCCAACCGGACAGGTGAACGGAGTTTCTGCGTTAGATCCGCTTACCAGGCAGGTTTATGATCTGATCGTAAGGCGTTTTTTGAGCATCTTTTATCCAGAAGCTTCGTATCAGAAGCTGGTTTGCGACTGCGTATGCGGGAAGGAACACTTTTTCTTTTCTGCAAAGGTGCTGTATCAGGAAGGGTATTATCCGGTTGCCGGTATTGATACCAGTTCGATATTGAGCACGGTAAACCTTGATTCTGCCCTAAAACAGCTTTTTTCAAATCTGAAAAAGAATGACACATTTTCAGTGACAGCGCTAAAGGTCTGCGAGGGAAAGACTTCACCGCCGAAAAGGTACGATTCCGGTTCGATCATCCTGGCAATGGAAAATGCAGGTCAGTTTGTCGAGGAGGAGTCTTTAAGAGAACAGTTAAAAGGAAGCGGGATCGGTACGACAGCTACCAGGGCAGATATTTTAAAGAAGCTGGTGAACAATGGGTATTTGAAGCTGAACAAGAAAACACAGATCATCACGCCGGAAAAACTTGGTGAGATGATCTATGAGATTGTAAAATGTACGATTCCTGCGCTTCTAAATCCAAAACTTACGGCAAGCTGGGAAAAAGGGCTGGCACAGGTAGAGGAAGGCAAGGTGACCAAACAGGAATACCGGCAGAAGCTGGAGCAGTTCGTTTCTCTGAAAACGGAGACTGTGAAAAATGGGAATATGGTAAGGCAAATCGAGCAACAGATGCAAATGGTTCTTAAGTATTATAAGTAAAGTAATGAGTAGTAAATTATTTGAATAGTAGTCGCTTCTCACTCTATTGAAAGTAAAAAATATTTTGATGACAGATAGTTATACTCCTTAAACACTTGGATTTATTAAATGTTAAGTATCGTGTGCGGCTTAAATGAAATGGGAAAATGCTAGATAATAATTGAGATTATTGGAAATACTAATACGATTATTAACGTAGCAACGGTGATTATGTGAACTAGAAACAAAACATGATAGGGAGGGAAAATATAATGATTTTTCATTCAGCCTGTGATACAATAGATTGTATAATAGATATAATTACGAAAGAGTGGGAAGAGTCAATGAAAAATGGTACAATTAGCAAAGAGGAATGGGAGATTCCTCGGTATTCAAAGTCACAAATCAATAAATCTGGCAAGATAATTATTGATCCGAATTCGACTAAAGAGGAGAGAGATCAAGCCCTTATCGTTTTAAATAATTGGAGAGCGGCGCATGCATATCCGCTTCAAGTAATATGCAGTAATTTAAGACGTAACAATCCCAATGCTATTGTTGTACAAAGATTAAAACGATTGGAATCTATTATAAATAAATTGGATAGAAATAAAGATCATGTGATGCAATTGTATAGGATGCAAGATTTAGGAGGTTGTCGTGTGATTGTTGACACGGTTGATCAAGTATACGAAACAGTTGATCGTTATAAAAACTCTCGTGTCAGACATTTGTTTAAGCGTGAATATGATTATATCAAAGAACCAAAATGTTCAGGGTATCGAAGTTATCATATGGTGTATCAGTTTTTTAGTGATACAAAAGAAGTTTATAATAGTAATATGCTTATAGAAATACAATTTCGTACAAAACTTCAACATATGTGGGCTACGGCGGTTGAAATGATGGGTATTTACACAAAAAGTAATTTAAAATCAAGTCAGGGAAATGAGGATATCTTAAGGTTTTTTAAATTGGTTTCCTCTATTTTTGCGATTCAGGAAAAAATGCCAGTTTGTCCAGGAACTTCTCATTTTATGGATGAACTTATCTTAGAAATGGAATCTCTTGATAAAAAGCATAATATATTATCTACGCTAAGTGGAATTAATATTGCAATAGATCATACGAATAAGTTTCCGCAACTAAAGGGGAAAAATATATACTATATTTTAATTTTAAATTATGATAAGAAAGTAATTACAATTCGTTCTTTTCAAGCTTCTAAAATTGAAATTGCCACGAAGGTATATGATAAAATCGAAAAAGAATCTAGTAATAATGCAGTGTTGGTTTCGGCTAGTTCATTTGATGCATTAAAATTAGCGTATCCAAATTACTTTGTTGATATTTCACATTTCATAGAACGTTTAAGAAATATAATCAACGAGTATGAAAAACATATTTTATAACCTGTAAAATATGCAAAAACAGTTTTAAGATATGTATATATTTTTACATTATGCAAAACAGAATAGAGCGATGAAATAGAGAAGATTTTAAGATAATATTTTAAATTGGAATTGTCAAAAAGGAGATCGGTATTTCAGCCGGTCTCCTTTTGAATTGTCTTACAATATTCTGATATGGTTTGCATAGCAGTAATCAACTACGGCTAGAGCAATATCGAGTCCGATGTAGTCGTATCGAAGACTTATGTATAAACAAATAAAGTATACCAGGCAGACGAGAATGTCTACAAAATTTATCTTTTGCATATTTTAGCCCCCTTTTTCTAATCGGGGGAAATTTTGGCCCCCACTATAATATGTATTTTTCTGGTTGAAAAAATTTTTTTTAAAAAGGGTTATTTAAAATTTTCTTGCGTTTTGTCTGGTCAGAACGTATATACAATCAGAAAATGAGAAAAGGAGAATCAATCATGAACAAAAAAGAAGTATTGGAGATCAGAAAACAGTTTTCGCCGGATAATTGTGCAATCACTCGTATTTGTGGATGCTATGTGGATCATGAGAAGAATATTATCATGAGGTCGAAAGACGCGTTTTTGTCATTGCCGGAAGAGGAGGAATTTAAGTATTTTGACATCCTGCGGCATACGCTGTCCGGAAAACTGGGGAAAAATCTTGTTGAACTTGGATTCCCAAATGAGGAAGAAATGGCTGGTGGCAAGCAGGAGTTCTTATTAAAACTGCGCGATTCCAGATTGGAAGATGATACGCTGATCGATCAGTTTTATGAAAAGGTCATCCAGAGTTTTGAATATGCTGAGAATTACTTTATTATCCTGATTTCATCGACATATGACATTCCGGGAAAAGCATCGGATGGCACAAAGATGTTTGATTCATCGGATGAAGTGTATTGCCATATTATGTGCAGCATCTGCCCGGTTAAACTGGCAAAACCGGGATTATCGTATGTTCCGGAAAAAAACACGGTAGAAAGCAGGGATCGTGACTGGGTGATAGGCGCACCGATCAATGGTTTCCTGTTCCCGGCATTTAATGATCGTTCAACAGACATCCATCATGCGCTTGCTTACGAAAAAAAGCCGGATAACTCAAAAGAAGAGTTCTACTCCGAAATGTTTGGAACAGATCTTCCGATTGCCCCGGATACACAAAAAGAGATCTTTCAGGATATTCTTGAGGAAGTGCTGGACAGTTCGGGAAGTTATGATACGGTAAAGAATATTTTTGACGAGGTATGTGAGTTTGAGGATGAAAATAAGGATAATCCGGAGCCTCCGGCATTGGAAAAAGGGGATATCCGAAGAATCCTTTCAGACAGTGGAGTAACCGAGGAAGGATTGAAGAAATTTGATGCGGAGTACGACAGGAGAGCTGGAGCAGGAACGAAACTTCTGGTATCGAACATATTAAATACGAAGCAGTTTCATATTGATTCTCCTGACGTTACCGTGAAAGTTGATCCGGAACGGACAGATCTTGTTGAAACCAAGATCGTTGATGGCAGACAGTGTATCGTGATCGCAGTAAATGACCGGGTAGAAGTAAACGGTATCAATGTTCACACGTTGTTGCATAATAAAAATTAAATACAGGTAGTGATCGTTGATCACGGATAATAAAGAAAACTGCATTTGCTGTAAGAAGTAAAATTCACGTTGTGATACAGCCAAATGCAGTTTTTTGTTTTCCGGCTATGCTTCTATTACGATAAAAAGAATTTTATTTTTTTAAGAAAATTCTTGCGTTTTGCGGACTTAAAACGTAAATACACATAGAAACACTTAAATAATAAGTATTAGACGGCAGAGGAGGAAGAAAAATGGAAATATCCGTAGATACAGGAAACAAGCAGATGAAAACATTGAACGAAACATTCACATCAGGGGTATATCAGTCAGATGTGCCGCCCAGTACCGGAAAGAACGCGGATTTCATGCGATTCAATGGTAAGTATTATATCTTGACGGAGGAACGCGGTACTTATATGCGTGATAAGACGAAAAACGACCGGTATTACTGGCTTACACTTTTTGCGATCGGAAAAGAGCTGGAGCGGATGGAGGCGGATGGCAGAATTGAATATCAGAAAGATAAGACATACAGTCTTGATCTCCTGGTTGGACTTCCACCGGCACACTTTGGCGATTTAAAGAACTCCTTTCAGAAATATTTCAAGCGGAATGGCGAAAATGTCGTTTTTGTTTATCATGGAAGAAGCTGGAACATCCGTATCCAGAGGGCTTATGTGTTTGCACAGGGATACGCTGCGGCTGTTACGGTATTTGCAGATATCAAAGTATATCCCAAAGCACTGGTGATCGACATTGGCGGACTTACCGCAGATTACATCATGATCCGTAAGGGAGCGGCAGATATCCATGTTTCAGATTCTCTTGAAAGCGGTGTCATTATTCTTTATCAGAAGATCAAAAAGGTCTGCATGGGGAAATTCGATACGCTGATCGAGGAAAGTGATGTAGACGCGATTCTGCAGAACAGGGAAAAGGTTGATGAAATTTATGATCCGGAGATTATTAAGACCGTAAAAGAGGAAGCAAGGAAATTCGTGTCGGATTTTCTTGGCAGTTTTCGAGAATTACAGATCGACCTTAAAACCTGTTATGTGATCTTTATCGGTGGCGGGGCGATGTTGCTGCGGGAAATGATCGAAGAGTCAGATCTCATAAAAAAGCATATGTTCATTGAGGACGTGAATGCGAATGCAAAGGGATATGAATTGCTATACCGTGCAATCAAAGCCTCTAAAAAATAAAGGAGGCGGTCATTATGGGAAAGAAAAATCCCTTATTGTTTACGATCCAGTTTACAGCTGGGCTTCCAATGCACGAACAGGCCGCGGCTTTCCTGGGACAATGTGGAAGACACAAGGCTTCCATCATTGCGGAGGCTTTAAACATGTATCTCTCGCAGGATCGGTGTCAGAGAGAGCCGCTCCGGGTACCGGTTCCGGAACCGCTCTCAGTTCCTGCGCCTATGCCGGTGCCGGAGCCTGTCGTTCAACAGGTTATTGCAAACACCGAAACGGCAGCGCAGAATCCGGTTATGCATGACAGTCCGAATAAAAATGTAGTAGAAGCGGAGGAGAAAGCGGGTGAAGAAAGCACAGATTTCAGTTCGGATGATCTGGCTCTTATTTGTGGGGCTTTGAGCGCTTTTGATGAAGATGATGATTAGAAAAAAGTTAGAGAACTGCCGTTTCATATCGTCAGGCGGTCACAATGAACGCCTGACGATTCAAACAGAGAAAAATCAGCGCTTGATCTTGTTATGTAAAAATGCAATAACGATTCGTATTTTAATTTTGTATATGTTCCAGAACATCAGAAAGCATGTCCAATTATTCTTATTCTCCACTAAGGATAAAATCATGCTTAGTATAGCAACGTCATAGCGCCATGCGATATATTTCAAAATAAGATATATTAAACAAATTATAATATGTTTCATAAAAATCCCTCCTTTCAAGAAAAAAAGCGATTGAATCGCTTCCTATTTAATATGTAATTTTGTAAAATTCAAAAAAAACGCAGCATAAGGAGGGTTTGATAGTTAAGAGGGATGAGGTTGTAGCGGGAAAAAGAAGAAATTGACGGAGGCATAAAATTAGGTGAAAAAGTGTGACAGATGGAAAACGAGAAAATATTGGTGTCAAAAATCAAACAATTGGAAAAAGTTACATCATATTCCAATGGGCAGAAAAGGCATAAAGACATGTTTTAACTGTGGACTGCCTTTTTGTTAAATTTAAGGTTGCAAAAATAAGGTGAAAATATGGCAAAAGGATTATTATATTTGAATTATTTTCCAACACGATGTTGTGATTGTGGATTGTCTAACTGCATTAAACTAGGCAAAACAATCTGTCATGTGACACTAAAGGATATATCTGATGAAGAATATTTGCAGAAAAAGCCAGATTGGTGTCCATTGCTAGAGTTACCAGAGAAAAATCCAAACAATCCAGAATTAGAACCGGGAGTACATTATACAAAAAATGGATATGAAATTTACAAAAGTGGTTGGAATGCTTGTATTGATAAAATAATGAGACATTAAACTGAACTTTAGCGGAGGTAGTGAGTATGACAAGAGGAACAGAAGAAACCTGTGGCAGTGAATATATGCCGGATTGGTTAAGAAAATGCTTAACCTGCAAACACGCCTACAAGACCAAAGGGAACGACCTCGAGTGGAAATGTCGCTGCAGAAATGGCAAGTGTAACTATGAAAAGTATCAATAAAGGAGACAATTGATGTCAGGAGGCGTATATGTGGCTGATCTTATTCATTCTTTGAGTGAATGGTTTAAATATTGACCAAAGAAATCTTGTATTTTAAATGAGGTAGATGCAATGAAAAAGAGCAAAAGTGAATACGACTTATATTTGGAGAGGCTTTTAAAAACGGTAAAGAAAAAAGGGATTCTTGTTGAAACTATGGAAAAAGGAACTCCGTTTCTTTTTGTAAAACGTGAACAATATAAGAAACAATTGGGTGCTGTGCCAGTAAAAAATGCGTTTGGGGATATAACAAATGTATATTTGGTATACGAAGATTTTGATGACACTATCAGATACTATGATTATCCGCAATTTCCTGAAAGAGGATTGAAAAGAAAAGGGTGGTTTAAATGACAGATGTTAATTTGCGCAAACAAAAATACTTAAATGCATTTTTGAATTTTATACTTAAAATACTTGCAATCATATGTGTATTTGGGACAATTTATTCCTTTGTGGGTATTGTGGCTGTCCAGGGGCATTCTATGGAGCCTACATACACAAACGGGAAAATTTTATTCTATCATCGGTGCAGTGATCCACAAAGAGGAAGCATTGTGATCATCCGGGGGAGCGGTAAGGATTATGATGAAAATATGTATGTCATAAAAAGAGTTGTTGCGATCAGTGGGGATACCATCGAATGTAAAAATAATGCGGTATATGTTGATGACAAAGAAGTTGAAGAACCATATATAAATGGTATGACAAGTAATTTTGATAAAATTACAGTACCGAAAGGCTGCGTATTTGTCATGGGCGACAACCGCGAAAATTCATTGGATTCAAGGGAAGTCGGCTGCATACCGTTAAAGGAGGTACTGGGGAAGGTGGTATAATGTCTGATTGTCTTACTGGCATCTGTCAGTTCTTTCGTGAAAATGCTTATGTTCTTTTAGCTTGTTTTTTAAGTGGGATGTTTCTGTATCTTATTGGCAGGATAAAGGGCATAAGTGTTTTGGCATGTATTTCTTATTTCTTTTCACTACTTTGCGGAGGAATGGTTTTTTTAATGATTCTTCTGTATCTGGCTGATTATAAAATCCGCTTTATATTCGATCTTTTTATGATGCATAAGGAGCTGGTTATTTTTCTTGTGATCGATCTGGCATTAAGCTTGTCATTCAAAAAAAAGAGAGGAGCGTGAGACAAGGTGAAGGGAACTACACATTTGGCAAGTGGACTTGCAGGCTCGGTTTATTTTGCTCCGGTAATCGTAGATTATGCCGGAAGTATTGGGGTAAGCGCTCCGTATAGCAGCTTACTGATTGTATGCGGTATGCTGATAGGCTCGCTTCTCCCGGATATTGACACTCCGAAATCGAAGATAGGAAGAAAAGTTCCGGTGACATCGCATCTCCTGGGCTTTTTTATTGGACACCGGACATTATTTCACAGCCTGGCTGTTCCGGTATTCCTTTCAATTCTGACATTCTGGGTGAAAAGAATGGGATCGGTTTCTTTATTTCCAGTGCTGTTTTTGGTCGGAAGCGTTACTCTTGGTTACATTTTACATATCATTCTGGATTCATTCACAAAAGAGGGAGTGCCGCTTTTATACCCATTTTCAGATCACTGTTTTGGGTTTAAACTGGTACGCGAAGGAGGGGTTATTGATTACCTGCTTGGATTTGTACTTTTTGTATTGGCTGCTTTGGAAATTTTGAAATACATTTCGTAAGTTGTTGTCATTAAAAAACGAGTATCTATATGTTTAATATCAAAGTAGGATGCTGTTTTTGCATGGTAAGAATTATCTTTTATAAAAGAGATAAGTAAGAAAAGCCATTTTGGGCTGTATTTAACAGGAAGAAGTGCTATTAGCATATCTTCCTTTTTTATCACGAAAACGATCCTATAAAAAAATAATTTACATAATAGGAGGAAAAAGAGTATGGCAGCAAATATGAATCAGGTAGTGTTGGAAGGACGTTTAACAAGAGACCCGGATGTGCGCTACTCGCAGGGAGAAAATCCAATGGCGATTGCAAGGAGTTCTCTTGCGGTGAACCGTCCAAAAGCAAAAGGACAAACAGAGGAAACGGCTGACTTTATCAGTTTGGTAGCTTTCCGTGGCACAGCGGAGATATTTGAAAAGTATACGCATAAGGGCAGTCATGTACTGGTATCCGGGCGTATTCAGACCGGTTCTTATACGAATAAGAACGGTGTGAAGGTGTACACCACGGATGTGCTTGTAAATGAGATCCATCTGCTTGATCCGAAGGAAAGTAATGGTAACAGCAGCAGTGCTTCTGGAAATGGTAATGCTTCAGCTGGAGCTGGCGGCGGAAACAGACAGGCACCGGCGTATCCTGTAAATGCGGATGGCTTCATGAACATTCCGGATGGGCTGGACGAAGAACTTCCGTTCCATTAAAAACCAATGATTCACTGAAAAATTAGAAAGAAACGGGTGTTATGCCCGTTTTTTTCTTACAACAAGGAGGAGACATTATGTTTAACAGAGAAGATAAGAGATCGTACAAAAATATGACACTTGCAGAAGCCATTATGCTGAGTGAGGCAGGATTTGCGCTGCTTCTGGAGGATGGAGAAGTGAAAGATATTGTAAAAGAAAGTAAAAAGGAGGCATAGGATATGGGAATGGATTTAGCTGATTTTTCAAAGTTGTTGTATCGTGTGAATGGCGTAAGCGGATTTGATCCATATTCAGTCGTGACAACGCTGGATGATGGATCATCGTATTTGCAGACGTACTACCGAAAACTCTGGTTTCGGCTGAAATACCCGAATGGACTTATCAGCACAGAGATCAAGGCTTTAAATCCAAACAGCAGTTCCGCTATCGTAGAAGCAAAGATCTTTTTAGACCGGGCAGACCGGGAAAGTGACCGATACGCGGCAATCGCACACGCACAGCGCAGAGAGGCTGACGGAAATCCGAATTTCCTTGAGGCGGCAGAAACAGCAGCAGTAGGGCGTGCGTTATCTGATCTTGGATTTAATATTGCACTGGTTCCGCCTGCGGAAAGTGATGCCGATCAGATTGCAGATGCACCGATAAAATCACAGGAAGCCCCAGAATCTCAAAAAGAAAAGATGAATGAGCAGCCTGTAGAAAAAGAAAAAACTCCGGCACAGACAAAAAAACGTGGACAGAAAAAAGATTCTGTCACGGATATGCAGCAGGATAAACAGCCTGCAATGAAAGAACCGTCCGCAACAGAAGAACAGACTGTTACGGAAGGTAAAGATGGACAGTTCGGTTATTCTGAATTGATCCAGCCGGAAGCTGGTACACCGGTTGAATTGCCGGAAACTGCAAAACAGGAGGTTGAAAAGAGACAGGAAGCTGTTGCTGCGCCGGAGCAGATGACGACAGAAGATGCGTCCCGTGTAACAATACCTTTTGGAAGCAACCGCGGAAGATCGCTTGGTGAACTCGTACTCTCGGGTGAAAGAGGAATCCGTGACCTGGAATGGATCGCAAATTCCTATAACGGACCAGATGAGACACTTCGGGCAGCAGCAAGACTTTTGATTGCGGCAGCAAGAGGCTAGAGAGTGATTTGTAGACAAAAATGATAAAGGGAAGGCGGACTGCCCTCCCTTTTGTTTTTAAGGAGGATAAAAAACATGAATGAAAAACAGATTGTAAACATTGCTATTGACCACATTTTCCCGCATCCGGATAATCCGAGAAAAAATCTTGGGGATCTCACGGAAATTGCAGAGTCTATCAGAAAAAGAGGGATCATGCAGAATCTTACGGTTGTTCCGATCGAGGGTAAGCCGGGAGATTATATGACACTGATTGGGCACAGACGCTGTGCCGGTGCAAAACTTGCCGGTGTGAAAGAAGTACCCTGCATAATCAAAGAGGGTCTGAGCAAAAATGAGCAGATCCTGATCATGCTGGAAGAAAATATGCAGCGTAGTGATCTTACGGTTTTTGAACAGGCGCAGAGTTTTCAGATGATGCTTGACCTTGGTGAGACGGAGACATCCATAGCAGAGAAAACTGGTTTTAGCAAGACGACAGTGCGCCACCGTTTAAATATCGCAAAACTGGATCAGAAAGAACTCCAGAAGAAAGAAAAAGACGATAGTTTCCAGCTGACGATCAAGGATCTTATGGAATTGGAAAAGATCCCGGATATTAAGACCAGAGATAAAATTTTAAAAGATGCCAGCAATTCCAGAGACCTGGTAGCGAGAGCCCAGAGCGCAGCAGCCGAAGCAGCAAGAAAATCCTGCCAGAAAGCGATATGCGCTTTGCTTAAAAAAGCCGGCATTGAAAAGGCACCGGATGGAGCGGAGTATGAAATGTATTCCGGAAAATGGGAGACGGTAAAAGAATATGATCTTGAGGAAGAACCGCCAAAGACATTGGATCTTCCAGCCAAAGAAGAAAAAATGTTCTGGGCTATCTGGTATCGCCGGCTTGTGGTAATCTCCAGGAAACCGAAAGAAAAGAAAAAGCTTACGAAATGGGAACGCGAGCAGAAGGAACGGGAGACTGCAAAAAAGCAGATCAAGGCAGTCCTTAAAGAGTGTGCCACCAGGCATAAGGAGTTTGTCCGGAATATCCTTGATGGTAAAATTTCCCCAGTCAAAAATGAGGAAGATGTAAAAGAACAGATCTGGCAGGCAATGCTTACACTCGGAAGCGGTGTGTACGGTTCTTCCGTCCGGGGCTTTTTCCTTTCCAAAGAGGAATACAAGTGTACAGAGGAAGAAAAGCAGGAAGCAAGAGAGCGCGCGGAGAAACTTAGCATGCTGCACCAGATGATGGTTATCGTTCATGCTGAAATCAAGCGGGCGAATGAGACTTTTGAATATGATGGCAGTTTTAGTAAGCAAAGGGCAGATGCAATTTATAAAGCATATCAGGCTTTTGAACCGTATGGCTGGTATTTCGAAGAATCGGAATTGGCTGTTTTGACGGGAACATCTGAGTGGTACACAAAATCAAAGAAAGAACAGACAAAGTAGAATACTAAAATCTGGTCACAAAGAATACTGGGGCAGAAATAATCTCTGCCCCGTTTTTACAGGAGGACAATAAAAATGATGAATTACGATGAATTTAAAATGGCATTACAGGAAAATTTACAGAAAGAGTATATTGGCGCACAGATTGCAGTAGAAAGCGTAAACCAGATAAATCGGACAGTTGAGGTGATGGTGATCCATATGGAAAGTCCATGTGCTGAGCATGGAATGTATCTACCGTCTATTGATCTTGAAGACTGGTTTGCGGAGTATGAAAAAACAGGAGAAAGCAGTATTGGCAACATATATAAGAAAATCACGGATTTTCTCGCTGATGAAACGGTATGTTTGAGGAGATCAGATTGCACCGATAACAATGATGGCAAGAACGATCTCTTTATAACACTTGTGAATGCGGAAATGAACAAAGATTTATTAAAAGATGTTCCGCATAGGGTATTTCTGGATCTTGCGATTATATGCCGTAAAAGAATAAAGATAAAAGAGAAAGAGGATTATATTGCTTCGTTGACAGTTACAAACGATCTGCTGGCACGATGGAATATCACCGAGGATGAACTTTTTGAAATGGCAGCAGAAAATACAAGAAAGAATTATCTTACGGAAACATTTTCTTTGCCTGCTATTTCTGGGTTACTATGCCCTGATTCCCAGGGAATGGGTGAAAATTGTGCATATAACATGGAGGTTGTCACGAACAAGAGAAAATATGAGGGTGCGGTCAATGCTTTGGTATTTCACGATGGATTAAGGGAAATTGCCGATAAAATGGACAGTGATCTTTTCATCCTGCCGAGTTCCAGACATGAGGTACTTTGTATATCTTCTGAATTGGGAGATGTGGAATCTTTATATGAGATGGTAAGATCGGTGAATGATGATCCCGCTTTTATTTCGCAGAAAGACATTTTATCAAATAACGTTTACTACTATGACCGGGAAAATGATGAGATATCAATTGCGGAATGCTGAAAATAAAAATGGTATGTTGGAAAAACCTCTGGAGTAAAATCCAGGGGTTTTTTGTTGTCGGAAAATAAGGAGCCTTTATATATATGGTATAGAATCATTCTGTTTTTACAGAAGTATGGATTTGTCCGGTCTCGGGCAGGTAGTAATTTTGTATCAGGCGGCATATGCCGCAAATTAAGGCTTTATGCCATAACCTATATAGATGAACAGGCATTGCGCCATGTAACTAAATCACAGGCGTTGTCCTGTTTACATATAAAGAAAACATTTAAAGCAGGAATCTGATTTTTTCAGGTTCTTTTATTTTTTAAGGAGGAAAACGAATATGAAAGATAATTTTGAAGTTTATTTTAACAAGGAACTGGAATTTCTGTCTTTTTTACAAGACATGGAAAGTGAGGCGAAATGGCTTCGCACGCCGACAAATTCACTTCGTGCAGTAACAGCGAAAAACATTGACGCAGCTGCCAGGTACGCAACCCTGCCGGAGCTTGAAATCTATCAGGATACTGTGGAAAACACTGGGCTGTATGTGAAGTTCGGGAAAGAAGAGTTTCCGGTCGGAAATACAGCAATGCCGACATATTATGCAAGATGCAGGATCAGTGGATCGGCGTTAAGGGAAATTTCCAAAGATGATCTCCGTACCATTTTAAATAAGTGTATCCAGGTGGGAAAAGGAACTGCGCTTGTGTATGTGGCAGGTGAGAAAGTGCGCGCAATCCATGCGGGGGATGAGAATGATTATGCAATCCTGCCGATGGGCGAAGTCTTTCAGACTGCCGGGCGAGTGCTGCGCAAGGATTTTTCCGAAGTGGATTTCATAAATGGTTTCTACGATCATATGTTATCGGTTGGCAGATGGAGCGTTTTCAGCGAAGGGATTGCAGATGCGTATGATTTGCTGTTCCCTCAGAACGTTTCAAATGACCGCGCGCGTTGTGTGATCAGTGTGAGTACGAGCAACACAGGATTTTCCGGTGCAAATATCCATTATTCTCTTGTGGATGGCACGACAACGGTATTTTGTGGACGGGCGATCAAACTTGAACATAAAAATCATGCAAGTATTCCCGACTTTAGAGGGAATATGGAACTGATTCTTGCAAAATTCAAAGAATCTATTGCGGATCTGGAAGGATTAAAGAAAATCATCATCCGGAATCCGGATGAGTGCATGTATAACATCATGCTCAAGGCTGGGATCGGAAAGAAACTTGCCGCGGAAACAGTAGAAAAAAGACAGGTGCTTACAAACCCGGGAAAGAGTAATGCCTTTGATCTGTACCTGGATATCTGCCAGTGCGTGGATATTGCGGTGGCAGAAGGGATGGATAACGGACGATTGATTGAAGATCTTGAAGAAAAAGTATCGTCATGCATCTTCATGAAGTGGAGTGATTTTGACACTCCAAAAATTTCAAGGAGAACAGCTTAAAAGACATAATACCGGGAAGTGGAGAAAAGCCATTTCCCGGTATTTTAGAAAGGGGCGATTGTTGTGGTGAAAGACACGATTGATATTTTAAGGAAAAACCGGGAGATGGTTTCAGAGGAAGAATTAAAAACCAAATACCGGACTGCCTATCATAACCTTTTGCGCAAGGTGTCAATGGAAACAACCACATACTGCAAAGAGCGGGTTTTAGCAGGATTAAAAGTGAGTCCAGACGATTCAGCAACGATTCAGAAGGTACAGGATACTGTGACAAATGCAAAGCCTGCGATAAAAGATGCCGTATTTGTGAAGATGGATTTTGGACTTTTAGAGCAGATTTCTGCAGATTTACGATCCGATGTAGAAAAAATTATTGAGGGAGGAAAATAAAATGGCAACACTAAGAGAAAAGGAATATGAGGTCACCGTTCTGGTGCGTCAGAAAGTAAGGGCGAAAGGAATTTCAGAAGAAGATGCATTGTGGCGGTTAAATAACTGTATTGAGTCCGGACAGACTTATGAGCCGGTTCCTGGAAATACGCATCTGACGCAGATTGAAAAAATCAGATGCGTGGATGCGGAAACCGCGTGTGGAGGGTTTTATATCAGCAAGGAAGTGATTGCGCTATATAATTCCTATATAAAACAGAGACCGTATGGGAAAAAGGGTATTATTTTTTCACATACCCATGTTTTTCGTGACGGAAATATGATGACTGTGCAGCTTAATGCCCCGTCAGAGAAAAAGAAAGCGGAACTTTCCTTGAACTTCACAGATTTCAAGTGCCAGGAATTGGCAGGCAAAAAGTTTCTTCCCAAAACGATTGATGGTGAATACCGGTTTGTTCTTCCGGATTCTGGTAAGGAATATATTTTTGCGATCATACCGGGTGAAAAAATACTGCGCTGATAAGAAAGATGGTTTAATATTGAGAAGACGCTTGATCCGGAAAGTGTGGATTGTATGGAAGAAGTATTTGATAAGGAGGCAGTAATATGCATTTAATAAGTAATGGATGGATAAGCACATCTCTGAACTGTGTAACGGAGACAAAAAAGGTCTTGAATAAAGTGCTTGAAGATAAGATTTCGGATACTTATGTGAATAAGGACGATTCTATTACCTTTTACATAGAGGATGCTCAGGGAGATTTGTCAGATAGTATTGAAGATGCCGTTTCAGAACTTGCAAAAGGCAATATCCTTTTAAATGGCAGAGTATATTACTCTGGGGATTGTGCCGGGTGCTATGTGATCGAGGATGGAATGCTAAGATTAGAGGAATATAACGTCATCAGCGATGTGTCTGATGAGGATCTGTGGACGGAGATAGAAAGAAGGAAGCAGAAGAAAAAAAGTGTCCGAGAGTCAATGGATCCTGACAGGCTGCGCGATCTTATGAACGGGATAATTGATTATATGATGGCTGGAGAAAATCCCCAGTCTGTGATCAAATTCCTGATTCATCGTGGTTTCACAGATGATGAACTGGAAGAGTTTTGTTTCGAAAAAGATGCGATTGCGCAAGCGCATGACAGTGATGATGGTAACGAACCAGAAATAGTATTTTGCTAATATTTGAAAGCTGGAAAGGGAGGGAAACATCTCTTTTCTTGTGTTGCCTCAATTAGACAAATACACTTGTTGATTGATGCAAGAACATAAGCAACATAAAATAATGCAAAATTACATAAAATAATGCAAAAGCACATAAAAGCATGCAAAAACATATAAAAGCATGCAAAAACATATAAAAGCACAAAAAAGGTGTTGACATATCATAGACGACACTGTATAATGATTATACAACATTGATACACATAAAGTAGCATAAAGACACTAAGGAGGATAAAAAATGAATGATGAATGGTTTTTGATGGAAGACGCAGGCAAATTTAATGGGAAAGATTTTTCATTTTTTGCAAATGTAGGTGACATAACTATACAGTATGATATTCTTGAGATGAACTATAAATTATCATGTAGATTGTACTATTTTGCAGACTATTGGCGCAGAAGAGAGAGCGAGAGAATAAGCTTGATGTATGCAAATGTAAGTGTTAATGTGCCATCCGACGAAATGCATAATATACCATTGTTTAAACAAGAGTTGAGTGAGGCTCAAAATAGTGGGAAAGAAAATGAGAAAGTAGAAAAAATCTTGGTTGGATACATAGATAAAGATGAAGATGTAAAAAAAGCATTAATATTGAAATATGCGTCTGAACTTGGAAAAAAGGTTTATTCTGATGATGAAGTGAAAGTCTGTACTTTAAAGGACAGGTGTTGTGGGGTAGGCGATATAGTTTCAGGGGATAAAGACATAGTAGAAAAAGAGATTCCAGGATATATTCAATTAGTTAAAAATTTTGGTAAAAAAATAGAAAAATGTGTAATTCAATAAAGATATGGTGAACCATATTTGATTTAACTATGAAATATTGCAATAAAGTGATTATGTATCTTGGTGATTTCCATATTTTAGAGGATAATCAATATTATTGGACAAAAAATGAATAAGGAAATCCTAGATTGGAGCTGTCAGTTGACAGCTCTTTTTTTGTGCATTATATGGAGTTATTCAGTGTGAATTCCTTATTAATAATTTTATGAAAACTTTTTCGCCAAGGTTGCCATACGAAAAATCTGCCATATAAATTTGGAAAAGGAATAAGGCGGTTGGGAGATGCCAGTTCTTTAAAATATCAGTTTATCTGCGGCATATCATGCGTGGATGAAAAATCCAATTATTGTCTCGTTTGTATTTCCCCGACAAAAAGAAAGGAAGGAAAACAACATGAAGATGAAATGTGCCTCTTTGAAAGAGAGATTTATTAGCGCAAAAAATATTGCATTTGGAAAAGTCTACCCCATGTTAATGGGAATGTCTTTTGGTGTGATACCTGCATTTGCTGAAGGTGAAGCGCAAAACGGTGACATTGTTACAAATGCTACAACACTTATGAATAGCGTTTATGGTGACATTTTGGGAATTTCTTCTGTAGCAGCCGGGATTTGTGGTTCTGTCTGCTTGCTGACGTTGATGTTTTCAAAGGATCAGAAAAACGTAGATGTATCGGCAAAATGGCTTAAGCGTATTGCTATCTGCTGGGTTGGTATTATTTTGATGGCTTCGATTATCAGATATGTCCTCAATAAAACAAATGGAATGAGCGAGACCACGCTTCCAACAAGTTAAAAAAAGAAAACACATAGGTCGATTTTAAAAGAAGCAAGGCATCTGACTCCCACAGATGTCTTGTTTTGTACAAAAGGAGGAAAGTTGTTGTGAGTTGGATATTGGAATCACTCATGTCTATGATATTTTCTGTGATTGGTTCAGGTCTAAATATGGTGTCAGGATGGATACAGGATATCATAAGTTTTGACAAATCATCGTTTGTGAATTTGTTTGCAGATGATGGAGTGTATGTTTTTAATATATTTTACCGAAATGTTATTCTGCCGCTTGCATTTGCAATTATTATTTTTAACTTAATAATGGGACTGTTTAAGGGATTTTTTTCAGAAAATATTGTTGAAGTTGAAGAACCAGGTCCGTTGCTTGTGAAAACATTGCTCGCTTTTTTTGCAACAGCGATGTCGCAGAGCATATTAAACAAATTTGTTAGTATTTTTGCTAAATTGCTATATTATTTTCGTTTAGACTCGAAAAAGATAAATTTTTCTTCTTTTGGAGAAAAAATATATAATACGGCAAAACAAAGTGCAGAGGCGGGGACTGCGAATGCGGTAAAGGATCTTGTGGTAGGTAAAACAGATGTTATTGTTGGTTTGATCTTAGGAATTATTTTTATGTGCATTCTGGGATGGAATTTTTTAAAAATTGTTTTTGTTCTTGTGGAACGTTATGTGATGTATAACGTTCTGATCATCCTCGCTCCCACAGCATTTGCATGTTATAACTCAAAATCAACAGTTGATATCACGAAACGATACGCTAAATTGTTCGCGCAATCCTTGGCATCACTGCTTTTTTCGATATGCTTTATGAAGATATATACCGTAGGTATTTCGCATGTCGCGTCAGCAGATACAACAGGTGCAATGTTTATGAATTTGTTATTGGTATTAGCTTTTGCCAAAATCGTGTTTAAACTGGATGATCTCTTGGTACAGGCAGGTTTACTTGCTGTAAGACCGTTACCTGCTCATTTCCCAATGCCGGTATTTATGGGCGCAAACCGTGGAATTTCTGGTTTTGTAAGGGGAATGCAGTCTAATGCAGCTGGTAGAGTTGCGTCAGCAGCTGCCGCTGGAAAAGTCCCTGGACATATGCCTAAACCGAACATGGACGGAGCATCGTTAAATTCTGCAGGAAATAATGTATCTGGTGGAAACGGAAGAAATAAATCAAAGCCAGGGGAGAGTGAGCGTAAACCATTGGACTTTGGCAAGGCAAGAGATCTTGTCAATGGAGCTAAGGAGTTAAAAAACGCAGACGCAGCAAATGCAATTAAGAGCATGATGCCATCCGGAAGTTTTTTGAAAAACGGAAAACCGCTTGGAGCATTAGCAAATGGTGGATCACTGGTCAATGGACAACAATCAGCGCAACAGTTGGCAGCCGCGAAGAATCCTGGTGAACTTCCAAACAACCAGCCGTTTAGTCAGATGAAGTCTGCGGCAGGAATGTTGCCTGGTGGAGCGTATCCACCGAGAGTCACAATGATGGGAGCAGGACTTGGGGCAGACGGCAAGCTCAAGACAGGCTGTATGTCATTTAATAATGGAGAATGGAGCGATCCTACCGGACAATATATGCTCGGTGATGATGCAATGAATGATTTTGCAGGAGGATCTGTCCTCGATTCTTCCAATATTGAAACAAAAGGATTGAATGATATGGGAGCGTTTTGTGATTCGCTTGATTCAATAGGTGGCTCTGATGGTGTGGTAGAAGGGTACTCGTCCGATGGTATTCCAATGACATTTACGGATAATGGTTCCGGTGATTGGGCGGTTGATGTTGGAGGATCTTCATTTCCATCTATTGGAGCAGCGATGGATAATGGCGCATTGTTAAGTGATGATACCATAAATCTTTATAATCCTGCGTCCAAGATGTCTATGCCGTCATGTGTGACCGGATTGTCTGGTGTGGATTATGTGGGGAGTGCGTTTAACTCGGTTGCTGGTTTAACGTACAGCAATGGGTTCCCGTCTAACAGTGATTTCGCAGATATGCAAAATTATACGATAACGAGAGCAGGACACTCGTCCTTTGATGGTCATTATATTGGACGAGATGGCTTTTCACATGAATTTACCGGTCGCTATGTATCGGAACTTCATGGCGAGGATGCCAGAAATGCTATCCGCCTAAAAGATGGTCACTACTTTAAGTTTGAACCGACAGGCGCGCATCAGCGAGTTGGTCATATTGATGAGAATGGAATACCAGTAAAATAGGGGGGATAGTAAATGTCTGACTACGAGAATAACGGTCTCGCTGACGATATGGATGATGCAAAAAATGCTGCCATAGACGGTGCCGAGACTTTAGCGAGTCTTGGAAAAGGCAGTACAGATGCAGGCGCTTCCGCAGCAGAGACAAAAGCCGCTTCGGAAGCCGGGAGTGCAGCAGCAAGTCAGGCAGCCAGTGAGGCAGTCGAAAATGTTGCTGCTACTGCTGCGGAGGGAGGAACCGCAGCTGGTGGCATGAGCGTAGGATGGATCATAATTATAGTCTTACTTGTAATATTCTTTGTTATTTTGATTGCATGCCTTATTCCAAGTACCATGGACACCTTTTTTGGGTATGAAAATTGCAGCGAGTATGTAGATGATAGTGTGAAAATAGAAACTGAGCTGATTTGTGATGGATTGAAAAAATTATATGGAACCGACACGACAAATCAGTCCAATATCAATTCGGCGTTTGTCAAATTTGATGGATCAAGACAGTCTGTAACAGGAGCCGAGCTTCCGGCTGGAGGTATTCTGGAACCATGTTATACCCAAATCGAGGAAGATTATGTTTCCAAAAGTTCATCTCCTGCGGAAGACACCTTTTATGACGGCTATACGGTAAAGAGTGATCTCGATGATTTCTGGACAACGGATAAATACATAGATTATCTTTCGCCGCTTGTGCAAAATAATTTTAGCGGGTCATTGATGAAAGCGGTCACAAATGCAGATACCTCACAAATATCAGTCATCAATCGAGCATTAAAGAGCAATATAAAAAAACTTGGAAAAAAATGGGCTTCCTGGGAAGTAGAGTCCATCACGGATAATCCAATGGAAATCCAGGTTTCAACAACGGCAGAAGATGGCAGTACGACCTATACATCTAAGATGCAGCACCACTATATTGTGAATTATAAGATAAAATTTTCGCCGCCTACAGAGATTGCAATACATTCGTCGGATTACAAGTTTAAACTTGTGACAGACCAGTCAACAATGAATATGGTTGTTTCTATGCTTCAATTCCTTTCGTCTGAACAGGTGACCAACATTATGAAATCCGGGTTAAAGGTAGGAGGGGACATCAGAAAAACCTTTGAAAAAATGTTCAGCTGGCGGTCGGTCGTGACATTTCTTGATGGAAGTATTGTTGGAAATTCGGATGGAAATACTGCGTATGGAGATGATGGGGAGCATTCGGAATCCGGTTATGATAATTACGATGGTGATCTTCCGGATGTCAGTGGTGAAGAGGGACAGATCATTTATCTTGCTGGAGTAATTTGGGCGGAAGCAAGAAATCAACCAGAGATTGGACAAATTGCAGTCGGATATGTCGTTATGAACCGTGTGCATCAGCGTGGAATGACTGTGGATCAGGTTGTTTCCGTTCCTGGTCAGTTCGAGACCTGTCGAAACGGTTCCTGGCAGAAGGGATGTAATATGTTCGCAGGTATGTCCGATGCAGAAAGACAGTCAAACCTGTCCTGGAAATGTGCAGTGCTTGCATATACAGGAGTCGGCACAAATCCAATCGGAAACAGAGTGTTTTTCAGAGTTCCCGCAAATGCAAATGATTTATCGAACTATAAGAATCCGGTACTTATCGGTGGACATGTATTCCATGATGGACAGTATAACTGGAAACGTGGTTAGGAAAGGAGAAAGACAGTATATGCGTAAAACAAAGAAGATAATTGCATTATGCCTGGCGTTTGCAATATTAGCGTTATCGGTTGTTCCTGTGTTTGCAGCAGAAAGCGAAACAAACACGAAAACTGTAGAACAATATGCACCGTATATGCCGGATGGATATACGGATGAACAGTGGAGCAGCATGTCAGCAGAGGAGCAATGGGATGCGTTCTATGCGCAAGGAGCCTCAAATGATATCAAGTCTGATGAATTTGGAAACTATGATACAGGGAGCGTACAGCTCATATGTATGGCAGAGACAGGCGTACTTAACTGCGGATCGCTTACTTTGATCTTTTATAATATGGATGATGGTAATTACTACTGGACAGATATCACCGATTTTGATGCCCCGGTGATCACATTACCGGTTGGGACATATACATTGGATTGTGTGCAATATGATGGTGAAAGCAGTGTAAATGTGCAGGCTGAGTTAGATCCGGAACAAATCACAATAACAAAAAATACTACTCTTGATCCGGATGATGGAATCTTTTTATGGATTTCAGTCGCGTATGAAGAATATCAACAAAACGAAATCAATACAAATATCATCGCATACAGTGGATTCAAAGGGACGGTATCATTTGATCTCGTTGGTCGAAGTGATGTTGTTTCTGATGAGCAGGAGCATACCTGTCATGTTATTTTAGAAGAGGGCAAGGTATATGATAGTAAAGTCCTATACACAGGAAGCTATCAGATAAGAAATGTACATGTTACAGATTCATCCGGAAAAGCTGCAAACGTGTATTACGATGGGGGTGAGATTTACGTCTCCCGAAATACCGATGTACAGGCAGATACAACGCTGTATGTCTATCAAACGAAAGCGGATCTGCCGTCTGCTTTCATTCAGAGTTTGTCAAATCCATACAATACATATATTTCGACAGAGGATAATGCAGTAACTCTGATTAGTAATGGTGGTGATACGGAATTGTCAGAAGACAGTGAGGACGAGGATGCAGATGCCGCTACAGGAAGTAGTTCGGATGAGCAATCAAAAAATATTGGAAGATGGATCTTTTTGGTGCTTGTAATCATAATATCTACATCGATGATCTTAAAAAATAAAGAAAAGATTTTAGAAATCCTCAAATCTTTTTGGGGTTAAATACAACTTGCCTCAAGCTCACAGTGAAAGAAATTTCATTGTGGGCTTTTTATTGTCGAAAATCAGAAGAGCCAATATATGATAGGTGAAATATTTAAGTGGGTCAGGTGGGAATATTTCTATGAACCCGGAAAGGAGCTGTAATGTATCCAATACCGAAAAATTTTGCCGTTGACGGAACGGTTGTAGGAAACATCACATGGAAACGTGCACTTGAAACTGCCATTGTCGTTGCAGGGCTTGGGATTCCAATCTTGAAATGGGCACACATATCAATAAAAGCAAAAATATATCTTAGCGTCATTTTCATACTGCCAAGTGCTATTTTTTCAATCCGTGGAGTGTATGGTATGAGCCTTTTTACTTTTGTCTATACCTTTTTCAAATTTCTGAAAAACAGGCGTCTGCTGACGTTCCCGGATTCCAAGGCTGAGATCAACCGTGAAAGAAATCTTCTGCTAAAAAAGAAAAAGAAGATGGAACTCATAAGAAAAGAGGAAAAAGAGCGTCAGAAGGAATTGAAATGTCAGGAACGCGCAAAAAAAAGAAGGAGAAGACATAAAGATGAAGATGATGAAGATAACAAAGAGGAAGGATGAAAAAACGGATCAGCAGCTTACACCACAGCAGGAAGAGGCACTTGCCAAAAAGGAAATTGAACAGTATCGCAGAGAAACATCGGAGCAGCTGAGTCGTTATGAGGAAGAACAGAAAAGGAAAGAGGAATCCGGTGAAGAAAAAATTGATGTTAAGGAACGTCTTTCCTATGTATTCGGGAAAAAACAGGGAAAAAAAGAAGAAAGTATTGATTTTAATAAAAGGGAAGACGAGGCACTTATTGAAAAACCACTTCCTTATACTATGGCTTCCGAAGATATCCCGATTGATTATATCCATGATGGCGTTATCAAGACGGAAGACAACCGTTATGTGTCTATTATTGAGGTTATGCCAATTAACTTCCTGCTTAAAGGCCTGGAGGAGCAGGAGAGCATAGTAGATGATTTCCAGAAATTCCTGCGCATCGGTCCTGCCGTGATGCAGTTTAAGAGTCTTGCAAAACGTACGGATATATCACGGTATCTTGCGAAGATCAGAGAAGATATGCGTACTGAAACAAATGAGCGATGCAAAAAGCTGCAGGCGGATTATGCAGAACTCATAAAAAATATAGGTACATATAATTCGGTTACCAGACGTTTCTTTATTATATGGGAATATCCGAAAAACAGCTATCGCCATACCAAAGAAGAAGATATTATTGCGGACATGAATAACTTACGGCAGAAAATCGCGGGATATGTTAGTGCGTGCGGAAATACAACGCTCATCATGAATGATAAAACAGAAGATATGGTTCGGATCCTGTACGATATTTTGAATCGGTTCGGAAATAGTTCCGTTGATCTTAGGAAACGCATTCAGACAATATATAACTTTTATGATGAACATTATGGTGAAAAAGCCACAAAGATGATTCCTGTCACGGAGTATTTTTCGCCATGGAAAGTAAATTTCAGGAATGCAAATTATGTTGTGGCGGATGGTGTTTATTATACGTTCCTGTTTGTGCCGTCAGATGGGTATCCTACTGGTATTCCGGCAGGATGGGCTTCGATCCTTGTCAATTCATGTGAGGGGATCGATGTTGATATTTTCCTGCGAAAACAGGACACCAACACAATGATTGATAAGATCGGGCGGCGGATCCGCTGGGGAAATACAAAAATACAGGATATGAACAGCACCACGACTGATTTTGACCGGTTAAATAGTTCAATCTATTCTGGTTATTATCTTAAAAACGGACTATCCGGGAATTGTCAGGATATTTACTATGTCAGTACACTTATCACGATCACAGGAAAATCGTATAAGGAAATGAATGATAAACGTGTTTCTTTGATCGATTTTCTAAAAACAAATGAAGTGCAGCTCACACCGTGTACTTTTACGCAGGAAGAAGCGTATAAATCATATCTTCCGCTTGCAAAACTGTCTGGAAGTATTTATAAGAGATCAAAGCAGAACATCCTGACGGAAGGGGTAGGTGCGTTATATCCGTTCACATCTTACGAGATGTCAGACGAAGACGGTATTCTTCTGGGGCAGAATGAGGATAACGATTCCCTGGTGTTTGCAGATATATTTAATACAGTTAATTATAAAAATGCGAATATTTCGATTCTGGGTACATCCGGAGCTGGAAAGACATACCTCTTACAACTGATTGCTGGGCGGTTTAGAAGGAAACATATTCCTGTTTATATTATCGCACCGGACAAGGGACATGAGTTTGCGCGATTCTGCGAAAATATCGGCGGGCAGTTCATTACGCTGTCTCCGGTAAGCCGTCAGTGCATCAATGTGATGGAAATCCGAAAGAAAGATGATGCCGCAAGTAAGGTTTTGGATGGTTCCATTACCGAGCAGTCTGAACTTGCGGACAAAATCCAGAATCTCCATATTTTTTTCAAACTTTTAATTCCGGATATCTCTGCGGAGGAAGATCAGCTGTTAGATGAGGCACTTATCAATGTATACAGGGATAAGGGAATTACACATGACAACAGTACCTTATATGATCCGAGTGATCCGACAAAATATCGGGAAATGCCGATCCTTGGTGATGTATATGAAAAATTGTATACAAATCCGGATTCAAGACGTATTGCCAATATCATGAACCGCCTGGTGCATGGCTCAGCATCTTCGTTTAATCAGCAAACCAATGTTGATCTGGACAATCCCTATACTGTCATTGATATTTCAAAACTTACCGGTGAGCTTCTGCTGGCAGGCATGTTTATCGCAACCGACTGGGCGTATTCGAAAGCAAAGGAAAACCGAACAAAGAAAAAAGTCATTATTATTGATGAGGTATGGGAACTGATCGGATCAAAGTCCAATGTAAAGGCGGCGGAATATGTTCTTGAGATTTTTAAAATTATTCGTGGATATGGCGGATCCGCAATCTGTGCAACGCAGGACTTAAATGACTTTTTTGCATTGGAAGATGGTAAATACGGAAAAGGGATCATAAACAATTCAAAGACAAAGATTGTGCTAAACCTTGAAAATAAAGAAGCAAAATCCGTGAAAGAGCTTCTGGATCTGTCACAGAACGAATATAAGAAAATTCTAAAGTTTGGGCGTGGACATGGACTGATTTCTACCAATGGAAATAATGTGCCGGTTCATTTTATTGCAAGCGAATTAGAAAATAAGCTGATCACAACGGACCGGAAAGAATTGGAACAGATCGTAAACGAAAAAAATACAAACCAGGCATCATAAGGAGGATAAATCATGGAATTAAAGGAAGCAAAGGAATATATTCTGTCGCTGGTGCGCGATTTTGGTATTATCACAAAACAGCAGGCAGAGGAATATCTTGGAGATCCGGAGTTATCCGGACGAGTTGTTTCTCAACTTAACAAAGCAAAAATGATATATGTTGATTTTGAAACAGGCAATATCTATACCCATAAAAGTCTTGTGGGTTGTGAGGCTGATTATACTGCAAATATCCGTGCCTTATGGATATATCTTGATTTTAAGCGTGAGATGGATGCCGGTGAATATCTTGTTACAAGCGACCATTTTGTGTCTCTTTCTTTTGAGGTTGGGGATAAGATTGCAGATGTGATTTATGTCCGCTTTGGCACCGAGGATGAAATCACAAGGGCTATGCATTTAAGAGAACGGTATCTCACGGATGATGAAAGAAAAGAATTGATGCGGATCATTATCATTGATAAGGAAAGTCAGGCAGATCATATTGAAATCAGCGGAATCTTTGCGTTTGCGTTAGTGGACGAAGCTGGAAACATTTCGTATATACAGAAGTAGCAGTGAGTTTTCCCCAGTATTTGATCTTTTTTCAGATACTGGGGATTTTTTGTTGTCAGGATTGCTTGGGGGACTAAATATATAATTAGAAGAATTATTTTGACATATCCATAGGATATGAACAAATAAGTGTTTGGTTTTATAAAAAACCGGTAGTAACAATTAGAACAATCGTAATAAGGATCAACAGATCGTAACAAGGAAGGCACGTTTGATGCCTTATTTTTGTGTAAACAAGGAGGAGAAACATATGTACATTTTAAAACTTGCAGAAAAAGACACCGTATATTTTGGATTTTATGTGAGAACAGGATTTTTCTATGGAGTTGATACTAAGGCAGATCAACCAATAGTTGCAAGCCGCGTGTTTGAGCAGCATGGATTTCTTTGTCTGTGGATACTTAATGGTAATCAGTGGGCAAGTAAATGGATAAAAGAAAGTGAGGATTGTTCAGAGTTTATGATATCTGGTCTTCCGGAGATCATCGATCCGCACGAAAAAATGCCATTTTTTGAGTGGCTCAAAAACAAAAAAGGCATTTCTCAAATTGAATGGGAGAAATACTTTGAGAAGTATGACAGCGGTCTCCAGTTAGCTGAGGAATATGAGCAGTATTTCTTTAATGGATTACCGCAATTTGCAAGAAGACAGTATACAAAAAACAAATAAAAGGAGGAAGAACAAATGAAGAAAGAAGTAAGTTTTGAGGGCGCAAACGCTCTCAGTGTAAAAGAAATTGAAGCTATGGGAAAGGATGAGTATGAATTTGTTATCTCCAATGGCAAAATTTCTGTTGTCCTTGTACCAGTAAATCCGCAGTAGCTGAAAGCTGTGGTTGCGGCAGACAGAGCCAAAATTTTCAGAAGCGTGTGTATGAACATGCTATATCTGTCATTCATACAACGATTAGAATCCTGTGTTTGCACTCCGGCAGCATGGGATTCTTTTTTGTTGTCACAAGCACAAATACTCTTATATGTATATTATAGAAATTCGCTTTTAAAGCATAAGCTGTAAGATTTGCTGGAAACAGCGGTAGTGATTGGTTTAAGCAGGAAACGCATGGCGCTTTTTGTTTATATATAACACAGACAAGGTTCGGAACATATCCGGATCTTTTTTATTTCAAAGGAGGAAAAATAAATGAAAACAAAATTTGAACCGGGTGTACTTGTAGAGGACATCACAAAAATTACGGAGCAGGAATGGCTTGCCTACCGGAGAAAAGGCATTGGAGGAAGTGACTGTGCAATTGTCTTCGGGGCTTCCCCATGGCGCACAACCAGAGAACTGTACTGGGATAAGAAAGGAATCAAAGATTTAGCTCCGACCAAGGAGGAGAGTAACTGGGTAGCGAAAGAAGTCGGACACAGACTGGAAGAACTGGTCGCACAGATATTTATGAAAAAGACGGGATTGCAGCCGTATGCAGTGCGAAAAATGTTCTATCATCCGGATTACCCATGGATGCTGGCAGACGTTGATTTTTTTGTCAAAGTTCCTGTCGATGGAGTGGAAAAAATCTACATTCTGGAGATCAAGACCACATCGATCAATGCACTGGATGCGTGGGGCGATAAGAACAGCAATGTGATCCCTTATCATTATGAATTGCAGGGGCGTCACTATATGGCTACAACAAATGTAGATGGTGTGATCTTCTGCTGTCTTGCCGGCAATACGGAAGATGGGTTTATCATGCGTACCCTTACAAGGGATATGGCGATTGAACAGGATATCATCGAGATTGAAATGGATTTCTGGAATAACTATGTCCAGAAAGATATTGAACCACCGTTCATTGAAAAGCCGGATATGGTGCTTGCAGCGTTACAGAAGCATTATGGCAGACAGGATGCAAAAGTGGAACTTCCGGTCGAGATGTATGGTGCCGTAAATGAATATCTGAAACTGGCAGAAGAAAAAACCAGGCTGAATAAGGAATTAAAGGCAGTAACGACTAAAATGCAGGGATTTATCATTCCTATTTCTGACTATTTAAAGGGAGCAGAATGCACAGCCGTAATTGACGGAGAAACCTATGAGGGCAAATATACGGATCGGACTACTTATTCCATCCCTTCTGCGTCTCTTAGTGTTTTAAAGCTGAAATATCCGGATGCCTACGCTGAACTTGTAGAGACCAGGACATCTTCATCCTTTGCGATAAAGAAAGCCAAAAAGCCGAAAGCCAAGTCTCCGAAAAAGACATCGTAAGGGAGGCGGCATTATGCGTAAAAAGATCAAGAGCCTGGACTGCACTGGGATGGAAGTATCAAAAGACCTTGCGTTTGATACGTTCATAAATAATGTGCAGGAAATGATACTGCCAACCGGAGTGAACATTGTAGGAATTGTAGAAAATACAAGATATGCGAGAACCATCCTGCCGGAACGTGTATCAATTAAAGCGTTTGTTGATTCCGTGAACCGTCAGCTGGCGATACAGGGCAGAAAATATGAACTCATAAATGGGACAGATAAGGTGTACTTGACAAATGTATGTCTTAAAAATGAATGATCCGGACAGAGGTACCGGAAACAATGAGAGAGGAGTTTGAAAAAGCTTCTCTCTTTTTTGAAAGAAAAAAGGAATGGAGGATTACGAATATGTATTTAAACTTTTATCATGCTGATTCATACAGCTACACATCAATGAACTGCAACATGGAGCGGAAAGAAATGCTCCATATCGCAAAAAGAACAGGGCTTAATATCGGACAGATTATAGATGCTGTCCGGATACTTATGGAAACGCCGGTTGTCACCAGATGCGAATACATAGTACCTAACTGTGTTACTGAAAAGTCGAAGGCAGGTCGTAAATGGGATATCTCCATTGAGGATGGTGAAAAACCTGAAAGAGAAGAGGGATATGTCGATATGTTGGAAGAGTCAGGAGCATTAGAAGCTATGCGAGATGCTTAGACTTAGTATTTGACACCATATATGGAACCATATATAATATGAATAGAGGAATGAATATGTCAAAATGGGAAAAACTATTAGCCAGGATCTGCGCTTTATCAAAAGATTTGCGGTTTGATGAGTTGCGGAAGGTATTGGAAAGTTACGGATATGAAATGAACGCACCCAAAAGTGGAAGCAGTCATTATACATTCCGAAAACCAGGCTGTCAGCCGATCACCATACCAAAGCATGAGCCAATCAAAAAAACATATGTTGAAATGGTAAAACAAGTGGTGGAAAGTGAGGACATGAAAAATGAAGACGCTGAATGACTATATGGCAATGAATTATCGAATGGAAATTGTTGAGGATAATGATGAGGGCGGATTTGTAGTTTCGTTTCCGGAACTTCCGGGTTGTATTACCTGTGGGGAAACAATAGAATCCGCTGTTGCAAATGCACTGGATGCAAAAAAGGCATGGCTGGAAGCTGCGCTTGAGGATGGCATCGAGATCCATGAGCCGGACAGCCTGGAGGATTATTCCGGGCAGTTTAAATTGAGAATGCCGCGCAGTTTGCATCGATCGTTGGCAGAGCATTCCAAAAGAGAGGGAATCAGTATGAATCAATACTGTGTGTATCTCCTTTCTAAGAATGATATGACATATGGCAAAAGTAATAGGTAGATGAATTGAGTTATTAGGCGCTGCTGCCCTGACTGGTCAAACGATCAGGAGGGCGGCGGCGTTTTTTATTTTCTCAATATGATTTTTTGAATCAGTGCAACAAAAATGGTACTACAAAAAAAATAATACTTATTATATAAGCTAGAATGTAGACAAAGTACAGATATAAAAATAAAAATTTGTACGTTACATCGATGCTTGTGATATAATAAGGAAAAAGAAAAATCGAAATTTATGGAGGTGTCATTATGTATATGGCAATTGGTTTATGTTTAGGTGTTGCATTTGGAACTGCCTTAGATAATCTTCCTTTGGGAATTGCTATCGGTGTAGCCGTTGGAGCAGGAATAGATAGTTCACGTAGCAGTAAACGAAAAAAAGATAAAGAAGATGAAGAAGATGAAGAAGATGAAGATTTATAGAAGTAAGGAAAACTATAAATTCCAGTTTGTAAAGCAATTTAAATTTAAAGCAAAATAGTGCAGAGATGTATACTTATTTACAATTATACATCTCTGCATTTTATTTTTGATTTTGTCTACATTCTAACTTATTATATAAGCATTCTTTGAGTAATAGAAATAATGGAATGAAATAGGATTTGCTTCCTGATTGAGTGATAGGATAGAGCAGCCAGCAGGCAGTTTTCTATGCTTCAATATCCTTTGCTGTAAAAATACATAAATTTTCGACAAAACAGCACAGCGCGTCTTATGGGTGCTATAATAAGTATGCTTATAGCAAAAGGAATAGTGTTTGATAAAAAAAATTAATAGCATTGTGCTGAAAGGAAAAGAGTAGTGGCAAAAGAAAAAAATGAATTGATAAAACTATGCGATGAATTAGAAGAGTGCAGGAAGAAAAGATCTTGTTATGTAAATGAAATAGTCTGTTCGAGAGCAAAATTGACAAAATACATTGATGGGGATGCTGATAAAGCACTTAAATTGAAAGCACAGATAAGACAATTTGATTCGCCGCCGAGTGAATTAGATTCTTTTTCACTTTTTGTTTCGATTGCGGCGTTGTGCTTGCCGTTTGCTGGAACACTTTTTTCGGGGTCTTTTGGAGATGCCGTTTTAAGCGTTTCCCAAAATAATGCTTCTTATATCACATTTTTACTCTTTTATCCTTGTTATGGGGTGTTTGTGTTGATTGCTGTTGGAATAAATCTTGTAATTCAAAAGTGTCAATATGATAAGAAAAAGAATAAGGAAAAATGGGTACGATCTATAGATGTAGTATTGGAGGACTTTGATATACAAAAATTGCAAAGCTGATAACGAAAAGGCGTGTCGGTGATGTGCCATTAAAAAAATATTAGAGATATAAAATTCCACATTGAAACATAGCATCAGGCAGGGGCTTATCCTGCAATGTTCAGTCTATCCGGGGAGAATACTTTCTTCCTGGACTTTTTTTACTTTATTCTTGCGTTATTGTGACCTTGGACGTATATATAACATGGAAGCGGTAATACGAAAAATTCCATAGAAATGCTGCGCTTGGCAGTACTATCTCTTTTTGGGGATAGGAGCTTTTTTAGAAAGGAGCTGGAGGAATAATGAAGAGTTAAAGTGGTTCGTATTCCAGTCGGGATGTAATATTCTTCGAAGAGAGTAAGATAGCTCTCATGTTTTTCCTCCTAATGGTAAGTGTTATGTTTTTTGTAAAAGGTCAACAGGTTAAAGTGTCAGACATGGAAGGAAAAACCTACAGTGGCACCATTTATAAAATTGTGATCCAGCCGTGTTCTGACGATGAAAACAGACCGCATGCTTTGATTTTTATTTCGCAGGATAAGCGGTTTATTGAAAAGGAAGGTGATTTTGGATGTGCATCTTTGTGGGTAGATAAACTTCAATCCATAGAATTATTAAATCCTGTATAACTGATTTGTAAGGCTGCGCTTGGCAGTACCGTCTCTCTTTTTTGGAGGAGTATGATTTTTCTCCTGGTTAATAAATTTCAAGTTTACTCACCGGTGTGATTTTTCCGATGATGCATGATTTTGATCATGAGCTCATACACGATCTTCGCACATGACATGATCTTCACAATAATATCTAAAATATCTTGGATATTATGTATCATACACACCGACCTCCCTTTTACTTTTATGGAGACGGTACTGCCAAACGCAGCTTTTTTATTATTATAGCACAACAGCATCATCCTGTTAATACGATTTTTTCTTTCTGTCATATCTGACGAAATCCAGTAAATCAAGGCATTTCAGCC
>OIZL01000208.1_pt1 | contig 50630 bp, 56 predicted proteins | sample 1588541 | NCBI WGS metagenome assembly OIZL01 (sample SAMN03283285) | human gut metagenome | biome: human-associated habitat; material: feces | host: Homo sapiens | place: Peru | collected 2012 | reverse complement strand
AATACATCTCTTTTTGCTATATATCCTTTTCTTGGCACTATTCTTCACTCCTTTTCTAAAATTTAAATACTTATTATTCAAGTATTTTAAGTTACTCTGGAAATTTTTTATTTCCCGTATAGTGCTATATCTATTCTAAATTTAAGTACCCTTAAATTAGTAAGTTTAGCACCATAAAAAAATTAATAGTTAATGATGAATTGTTAATAATTACTTTTATTTAAATACTAACTTTTCATTTTTCACTATTCACTGACCAAAAATAAACTTTGTTTATTTTTTAGGTCTTTTAGCTCCGTACTTAGAACGCGCTTGCATTCTATCTTTAACACCTGCTGTATCTAATGTTCCTCTTATAATATGGTATCTAACACCTGGTAAGTCTTTTACTCTTCCACCTCTTATTAAAACAACACTGTGTTCTTGTAAGTTGTGTCCTATACCTGGGATATAAGAAGTTACTTCGTATCCATTAGATAATCTAACTCTGGCAACTTTTCTTAAAGCTGAGTTTGGTTTCTTTGGTGTTACTGTTTTTACTACTGTACATACACCTCTTTTTTGTGGTGCTCTACTGTTAGTTAATTTCTTTTTTCTAGAATTGTAACCATGTTGTAGAGCTGGTGCTGTAGATTTTGCTTTTGAAGTTTGTCTTCCTTTTCTTACTAATTGATTAATTGTTGGCACTTAAATTTCACCTCCTATTTTTATTATTTGTTATTTTATTTTTAAACATAAAACAACTATTATATTTTACCATCTATGGTAGAAAAAGTCAACATTTTTCTTACGGATTTCAGCATTTTTGAAAATTGGGCGGACAGAGGCGTCCGCCCCTACATATGTATTATTCATTTTTAATTTTTCATTATTAATTATTCACTTTGTTTTTTTACAGGCGGACAGAGGTGCCTAATCACATCTTTAATTCATTATTGACATATTATGTCGATTATTGTATAATTGATTTACTTTTTCTCTTAAAAGAGTAAAAGAATTTGCATTAGGAGGTCTCTATATGACAGAGACAAAAAAATTGGTTAAGATCAACTCAGAAACCGGCACAAAAGTTATTCTCACCACTCTTACAGAAGATGTATGGGCCATTCTTGAAAAAGAAGGTATAATGTGGTTTGAAGCACTTCAGCATCCAATAATTTTATCGGACAAAAGGTTTCTTGAACTTGAAGAACTGATTTCTTCTCCTACACCCGGCTAATTCTAGCCAACCATAAAAGAGGGTTGCACCTAAAAAGTGCAACCCTCTTATTTTAATTTCATTGATAACAATTTAGAAATTCCGTTTTCTTCCATTGTTATTCCATATACTGTATCTGCCGCTTCCATTGTTCCTTTTCTATGTGTAATAACTAAAAATTGTGTATTATTTATAAACTTCTTTAAATAGTCCGCATATCTATACACATTTACATCATCCAATGCTGCTTCAATTTCGTCTAGCACGCAGAATGGTGAAGGATTTATTTTTAAAATTGCAAACAATAATGCAATTGCCGTAAATGCTTTTTCTCCACCTGATAAAAGTGACATATTTTGAAGTTTTTTGCCTGGTGGTTGTACATGTATATCTATTCCACATTCAAGTATATTTTCAGCATCTGTTAATATTAACTCTGCTTTACCACCGCCAAATAATTCTTTAAACACTTCTCCAAAATTTTTATTTATAATTTCAAATTGTGTAGCAAATTGTGTTTTCATTATTGATGTCATATCCTGAATTACTTTTTTTAATTTTGCTATTCCATCTTCTAAATCTAATCTTTGCTCACACATAAAGTCATATCTTTGTTTTGTTGTATTATATTCTTCTATTGAATCTATATTAATGCTACCTAAATCTTTTATTTGATTTCTTAGTAAATTTACTTGTTTAGTTGTGGTTTGTACATTCTGAGGTTTTTCGTACTCTGTAACATTATTTGGAGTTAATTCATATTCTTCCCACAATTTATTAACAACTGTTTCAATATCTTGTTCTAATTTTGTTTTCTTTACATCTATTTTTACTATTTGTTCTTTTAGCGCTTCTATTACTTCAAATTGAGCTTCATAATCTTTTTCTGCTTTTGATAAATCATTGTTTTTATTTGTTCTTTCCTCTTTTAAATCAATTACTTTATCTCCACTTTTGCTAACTTGTTCATTTATTTGATCAATTTTTTCCAATAATGTTGTTATTTTTTCTTCTAATTCTTTATTATCATTTTCAATTATTTGTTTTTGTTTTTGTTTACTCTCAATACTGTTTATATTGTTTTGAACATCTTGTTCTATTCTTTCTACCATTTCATTTATAGATGTTTCTGATTCATCAAATGAAGAAACTGATATTTTTAAATTTGTAACATCCATATTCAAGTTATCAATATAAGCTTGATTATCTTTATTTAAATTTGCAAACTGTTCTATTATTGCTGTTAGTTTCACATTATCTTCTATAATTGTTTTTATATCTTTTTCTTCTTGCTCTTTTTGATTAATATTATTTTCTTTTTGTTCTTCTAGTTCTTTTAATTCTTCTTTAAGCTTTTCTAATCTTTTTGTAAGTCTTTCTATATTTTCGTCTACTGCAATTACTTTTTGTTTGTCTGATGCATAAACAATATCAATTTCCTGTAAGCTTTTTTCCAATGACATAATTTCTTCCATAACATCTTCTGATGATTGTAAATATTCTTCTTTTTCTTGTTCTGTTTTTTCTATTTTTGATTTTATTTTCTTTAGTTCTTTTTCTAGTTCTTCTATTTCTCTTCCTCTGCCTAGAATATTTACTGTTTTTTGTGCCACAGATCCTCCGGTTATTGCTCCACTTGGATTAATTAAATCTCCCTTTTGTGTAACTATTCTAAATGAATAATTATTTTGTTTTGCAAGAGCTATTGCTGTATCCATATTTTCTACTACAACTGTTCTACCTAATAAACTTAAAACAATTTGCTCATATTTTTTATTGAATTGTACTAAATCAGATGCTATGCCTATAATTCCTGTAATACCTTTTGAATTATATTTTTCTAGTTTTTTTCCTTTTACTGAGGCTATTGGTAAAAATGATGCTCTTCCTAAATTATTTTTTCTTAAATGCTCTACCAATTTTTTGGCATCTTGTTCTGTTTCTGTTACTATATTTTGAGTTGCAGCACCTAAAGTCATTTCTATTGCTGTTTCATATTCTTTTGGTGTTTTTATTATACTTGCTAAAACTCCATGTGTGCCTTTTTTTAATCCTATATCTTTTTCACAATCTAAAAGTAAATTTTTAACGCTCCTTATATAACCTTCTTTTTCTCTCTCAGTTTCTTTTAAAAATTTTAATCTAGATTCTTTAATTCTATACTCTGAATATAAGCTATTAATCTTTTCTTCGTATTCTTTTTCCTTTTTTTCTGTTTCTTCTTTTTGAGCTGAAATTCTTTCTAAAGATTTAACTGCTTCATTTCTATTTGCTTCTATTTCATAGAATGTTTTTGCTATTTCTTGTTTGGTAAGTCTTGTGCTATCTAGTTCTGATATATTAAAGTCTATCTCACTACTAATTTGTTTTTTTCTTTTTTCTATATTTTCTAAATTTGCCTCTATAGTGCTTATATTTACTTGTTTTTCATATTTTGAGTCTATATTTTCTTCTACTTTCTTTTTCTTTTCTTCTATTTCTAATTCTTTAGCACTTAATTTATTAACTAATTTTTCTAATTCTTCTTCTTTTTCTTGTAATTCTTTTTGGAATTTTTCTTTGTTGGTAAACAAATTAGTTTTTTTATCTAATTTTGCTTGTTTTTCATCTGATAACTCTTGGTTTCTTGCTTCTATTTCTTTTATTTCTTCATCGTATCTCGCAAAATTTTCTTTATTGTTTGTGATTCTTTCTTTTGCTATATTAATTTCTGAAGAAATTCTTTCTTTTTCTTTTCCACTTTCAAATCCAAGATTTTGCATATTTTCTATTTCATTAGTCAATCTATCTATTTCTTGTTTTAAATTTTCTTTTAGTTCAGATATTTCTTGCATCTTAGAATTTGCTTCATCATTTTGTGATTTTAATATTTCTTCATCTTCAATTACTTTTTGCAATTTTTCTTTGTATGTATCTATATTGTATAAGAACAAACCAACTTCTATACTCTTTAATTCTTCTCTTAAATTTAAAAACTTCTTTGCTTTTTCTGATTGAAGTTTTAATGGTTCTATATTACTTTCTATTTCTGATAATATATCATTTATTCTAAGCAAGTTAAGTTTTGTATGTTCTAATTTTTTTTCTGATTCTGCTTTTCTAACTCTATATTTAACAATTCCTGCTGCTTCTTCAAATATATGTCTTCTATCCTCAGACTTGTTACTTAGAATTTCATCGATTTTTCCCTGTCCTATAATAGAATATCCATCTTTTCCAATACCTGTATCCATAAAAAGTTCTAACACATCTTTAAGTCTACATGGTGTTTTATTTATATAATAACCTGATTCACCGCTTCTATATATTTTTCTTGTTACTGTTACTTCCGTATATTCTACTGGTAATTTTCCATCTATGTTATCAAATATTAAAGATGCCTCTGCAAATCCCAATGATTTTCTATTTTGAGTACCTGCAAATATAATATCTTCAGATTTTGATCCTCTTAAAGATTTCATACTTTGCTCTCCAAGTACCCATCTAATAGCATCAGATATATTACTTTTTCCAGAACCATTTGGTCCAATAACACTAGTAATTCCTGGCATAAATTCTAAAACTGTTTTATCTGCAAAAGATTTAAATCCTTGCATTTCTAATCTTTTTAAATACATTTTTTCACCCTTATTTTTTACAATATATCTTATAATATATCAAAAAAACAAAAAACACAAGATTTTTTAATTATTTATATCTATTTTTAGTAGCATTGGCGGACACGGGATACATATAATTTAATTAATAGTGAATAATGAATGATTAATAATTTAAATGTATTTGGTGTTTTGTGTTTGGTATTTTGAGTATAGTTAAAATACTTCGAAGAATTTTCTATATACCTCCAAATACGAAATTCCAAATACTAATTACAATGAAATTATTTGGAAAGAAAGTGCTCAAATGTAGGCTGAATATTTTACATAGCATTTTGTGGATTTGACTAATTTATGTTTTATTGTTATATTATTTATGGGTGATACAAATGAAAAATTATACTTTTGATTTTTACAATTCTGCAAGTTTAAAGTCTTATAATCTTAATGATTCTATGAGATTTCAACTTTCAATACTAGACAAACTAGACCCTATAACAAAAAAACATTCTGAAAATGTTGCAAATTTAGTTTGTAGAATTTGTGAATATCTACATCATAAAAATCGTGTTATTATTTTTTCTACAATGTGTGGATACTTACACGATGTTGGAAAAATAATGATTCCTAAAGAAATTTTAAATAAACCAGATAAATTAACAGATGAAGAATTTGAAATTATTAAAACTCACACAACTAAAGGCTACGAAATTTGTATGAAAAATCCAGAATTACGACCATATGCACCAACTGCTCTTTGTCATCATGAAGCTTTAAATGGTACTGGATATCCAAATGGTCTTACAAAAAAAAATATTCCATATATTGCACAAATCGTAAGAGTAGCTGATGAATATGATGCTATTGTTACTAAAAGGCAATATACTACTCATGTTAACATTTCAAAAACATTAGAAGATTTAATTAAAAATGCTTTACCTGAAAATAAAATAAAATTAGTAGCTTTAGGGCAATTAAAAAACAATCAAAAAGATGGTAAAATTAATGCCAGAATTTTAAAAATACTTTTTAAAGTTGTAATTGATGATATTGTTTACGAAATTGATTGTGTTGAAAACTATGTAAAATATCTTGAAGGTGAAATCAAAAGGTTAGAAACTATTAAGGCTTATTATGAAAAAATGAATGTTTCTTCTAAAGAAAAGGATAAAGAATACTTTTTAGAGGGTATTAAAATGCTTTTAATGGATAAAGAAACTGTTGATAATTTTATGGATGTTTTATCTGATTATAGAAATGCTCTTGAAAGTAAAAATAATTTAATTATTCGTTTGCATCAAGAAATAAAAATAGTTAAGAAATTAAAAGTTTAGTATTATTGTAATTACGGGCGGACACGGGGTTCCGCCCCCTACATATAATTTAATTAATAGTGAATAATGAATGATTAATAATTAATAATTAATAATTAATAATTTATAGTCCAAAACTAACTTCTATTGCATTTTTTATTTTGTTCAATGTTTTTTCATCTTCTATATGTCCTATCTTTTCTTTTAATCTACTTTTATCTATCGTTCTTATCTGTTCTGTTAAAACTACCGAATCCGATTTTAAACCATATGTTTTTGAGTCTATATCTATATGAGTTGGTAACTTATTTTTCGTTGTCTGTGATGTTATTGCAGCCGCAATTACTGTTGGACTGTATTTATTCCCCATATCATTTTGTATTATAAGTACAGGTCTTATTCCTCCTTGTTCTGAGCCTACTACAGGGCTTAAATCTGCGTAAAACATATCTCCTCTTTTGATTATCATATTTTTCACTCCTGTGTTATATTTATTGATTCAGATATATTATAAATTTTAGTTCTTGAGATTCTTGTTTTATTACCTATATATTCGTTTTTCTATATTTGAATGCTACTATTTCATTTTGTTTTATTTTATTTATCTTTATCTCATTATATTTTATGTATATTCTAGCATTTTTGTTATTGTCATATACTTCTAATTTAGTTGGTACCCCTGTTTTTTTACTTATATACAAAGTTTGTTTATTTTGATAATTATTAAAATTATTATTATTTTCAATAATCACTTCATTTTCTGTTTCTTTTATTCTACTATTATCATTATAGTTATCAATAAATGAGCTAAGCCATAATGTATTTTGACTTATATATTCATAATTCTCATAAATTTTTGATAAACTCAGTTTTGTATTTTCTATTTTCATGTTTTTACCATCATAAATAATAGTAAGATTTTCTATGTTAGATGGCTCCTGTACTATTTGTTTTACTATATTTGGCTTTACATATGCTTGTTTTATTTTATATTTATTTGTATTTTTGTTAGACTCTATGGTTACCTCAAGTTCTGCTTCATATGAACTAATGTTCAAAATATTTTTTACAATATCATCTGTTGACTTATTTATATTATTTACATTTTTTCCAGATTTATAATATAAAAATACAAATGTGAAAGAAATTATTAAAATAATAAATAATATAATTACTATTTTTGATTTTTTTTTCATAACATTCTCTCCTTATAGAAATTTCCTACTATATAAAAAAGAATAGATATTATCTATTCTTTTAATTTATATGTTCTATGTTATTTATATATTCTGTAATATATTTTTCCAATGTTTGTTTATCTTCTATTTTATTAATTTTTTCTCTGAACTCAGAAGAGTTTGGCATTTTTTTAGTATATGCTGATAGGTATTTTCTCATTTCGCGTATTCCTATGTACTCGCCTTTTTCTTGTATTACTAAATTCAAGTGTTCTAGTATTACCGCTAAGCGTTCTTCTAATATTATCTCATTTTCTTTTAGTTCTTTATTTTGTAGGCCATCAATTATATTTTTAAATATCCATGGATTTCCTAAAGCTGCTCTTCCTATCATTATTCCGTCTACCCCAGTATAATCAAACATTTTCTTTGCAGATTTTGCATCTCTTATGTCTCCATTCCCTATTACTGGTATTTTTACTGATTCTTTTACTTTTTTTATTATATCTAAATCGCAAGTTCCACTATAATAATCTGTTCTAGTCCTTCCATGTATTGTTATTGCAGCAGCTCCTACTCTTTCAAATCTTTGGGCTGCTTCTATTGCCACAACATTATCTTTATCCCAACCTTTTCTAAATTTTACTGTTACCGGTTTTTTTACCGCCTTTACTACTTCTTTTACTATTGATTCTGCTAAATCTAAATTAAGTAAAAGTTTTGAACCGTCCCCATTTTTCACTACCTTCGGTGCGGGACACCCCATATTTATATCTATTATTTCTGCTATGTCTTCCACATATTTGGCAGCATATACCATTGCTTCCACATCGCTTCCAAATATTTGAACTGCTATTGGTTTTTCCTCTATAGAAGTTTTAAGTAGTTTTTTTGTTTTAGTGTCATCATGATATATTGCTTTACTACTAACCATTTCTGTATACATCAATCCCGGATTTCCATATTTCTTGGTTATAATTCTAAAAGGCAGGTCTGTTATACCTGCCATTGGTGCTAATATTATATTTTTTTCTAGTTCTACATTTCCTATCTTTAATTTTTTTATATACATTTTAGCTCCTTTAGTAATATGTCTATAAGTATTTCTACTATATAAAAATTGTTTTTTGTCTACGACCGCTTATATTTAAAAGCATTGCTATACATATAAAATTAGTTATAAGCGAACTACCTCCATAACTTACAAATGGTAATGGAACACCAGTTATTGGGAGTAATCCCATTGTCATTCCTATATTTTCTAGCATATGGAATAAAAATATTCCAACAATTCCTATAGCAATATATGATCCCAAATCATTTTTAGCTGTTTTTGCTACTTTTATAGCTTTTGTAATCATTATTACATATAAAATTATTACAGCACTAGAAAATATAAAACCTAATTCTTCTCCTATAACAGAAAATATAAAGTCCGTAGTTTTTGGATACAAATATCCTAATTGAGTCTGGTTTCCTTTAAGTAACCCCATACCAAATATTCTTCCAGCACCAATTGCTAATTTAGATTGAATAATATTATATCCTGCTCCTCTAGGATCTAAGTTTGGATTTAAAAACACTTCTATTCTTGTTTTTGCATGTTCTGGTAACACATAAAAATATGCAAGTGGTAATGATACAGCTATTATTAAAGCAACTATTATAATATATTTTTTATCTATTCCTGCAACAAACAACATTAACAAAGTAGATATAATAAATGCCATAGCAGTTCCATAGTCTGGTTGCTTTATTATTAAGAATAATGGAACACCAATTATTAGTAGTATTAATAATAATCTAGTTATTCTATTAATATCATTTTTATTTCTTTCTTGTATTTTTACCATAACAGTTGCTAAAAATATAATAACAAATATTTTGGCTAACTCACTTGGTTGAAATCTTAAATTATCTGTAATTTCAAACCAGCTTCTTGCTCCATTTATTGGTTCTGTAAACAATACTGCTATTAATAATATTACAAATATTCCATAAAATATTGGTGAAGCTTTTGCTAATATGTTGTAATCTATCATTAACACAAATATAATTACTGGTATACTTACACAAAGCCACATAATTTGTTTTTTAAATTCTGAATAATTAGTTTCTTGTGTTGCTGAAAATAAAGCAATTAATCCAATTACAAATAGAATAATACTACAAATTAGAATTCCCCATTCTACACTTCTTAATATTCTTCGGTTCATCTTAATTCCTTTCAGTTTAGTGTTTTTATATTTAAAGTCCGCATTAATACTAATGCGGATAATTTTTAATTGTTTTCTGTTTCTTTTTTAGTTTCTTCTTTTATTTCCTCAACAATTTCCTCTGCTTTTTCTATTACTTCTTGAGTTTCTTCTTCTTTTTTTTGTTCAGAAGTTTCTTCTACTTTTTCTTTTTTATCTTCTTTTACTGCTTCTTTTTCTTCTTTCTTTTCTTTTGCTGCTTCTTTTTCTTCTTTCTTTTCTTTTGCAGCTTCTTTTACTTCTGGCTTATCCTCTTTTGGAGTTTGCTTACTTTTCTCTTCTTCTTTTTTTACTTTTCTTGCTTCTTCTTTTGCCTCTTCTTTTACACTAACAATTGGAATATTAGCATAAAGAACAGGTGCCCCAGTTGTTCCATCATCGTTTGATTTATTAGTTAATCTAACATCTATTGCATTTTCGTCTACATCTATGTATTTTTTAATTACTTCTATTATTTCTTGTTTCATTAATGCTAAGAAGTCTGCTGATATATTTGCTCTATCTTGCATTAAGACTAAATGCAATCTTTCCTTTGCTGCATCTTTTGACTTGTTTTCTGTATTATTCTTTCCTAAACCTTTAAAAAACTTTATTATATTTTCAAACATTTTGTTTACCTCCAAATTTTATTTTATTTATTTCTAGAAAAAAATCTCTTTAGTTTAGCAAAGAATCCTTTCTCTCTTCCAGGTATGGTAATTTCAATGTTTTCTCCTAAAATTCTTTTTGATATTTCTAAATATGCTTTTCCTGATGGAGCTTTTTTATTAGATATAACTGGCTCTCCTTTATTAGTTTGAGTAATTATATATTCATCATCAGGAACTACTCCAATTAAATCTATAGATAATAAGTCAACAATATCATCTACATCCATCATTTCACCTTTTCTTACCATATTAGGACGCAATCTATTTACAACTAACTCTGGATTTTTTATTTCTGAAGATTCTAACAAACCTATTATTCTGTCTGCATCTCTTATAGCTGATATTTCTGCTGTTGTAACAACAATTGCTCTATCAGCTCCAGCTATTGCATTTTTAAATCCTTGTTCTATTCCTGCTGGACAGTCTATTAATATGTAGTCAAATTCTTCTTTTAGTTTTGTAGTTAGATCTCTCATTTGTTCTTCATTTACAGCACTTTTATCTCTAGTTTGGGCAGCTGGCAATAGGAATAATTCATCAAAACGCTTATCTTTTATTAAAGCTTGTCTTAATTTACATTTACCTTCTACAACATCTACTATGTCATATACTATTCTATTTTCTAATCCCATAACAACATCTAGGTTTCTTAATCCTATATCTGTATCCACTAATGCTACTTTTTTTCCTTCTAAGGCTAAAGAAGCACCTAAGTTTGCTGTTGTTGTTGTTTTTCCTACTCCACCTTTTCCTGATGTTATAACTATAACTTCTCCCATTATTATTCCTCCTCGTATGATAATGTTCCGTAGTATTTTGAACATTTTTTGACATATCTATTTTATACGGATTTTCCTATAAAGTCAATGAATATTATGTAAAAAAACAAAAAAAGACCCTTTATTTTTTATAGGTCTCTTCTCCAATAGAATAAATACTGTTGTGCAACACCTGCTAAATTTCCAAAATATTGTTGAGCATATTCTAATATCTGCTTATTAGATATTATTGTATTAGTGTTTTTTATTTTTCTTATTTCATCTCCATATAATTCTGTCATAACTCTTTTCACCCAAACATCTATTGGAAATACTTCTAACTTTTTCATTGAAAATAACATTATACAATCTGCAACCTTTGGTCCTACTCCTGGGAATCTTAATAGCTGTTCTTTTAATTCATCAATATTTTTGATCGTCTCTAATTCTTCAATGCTTATTATATTTTGATTTATTAATCTACAAGTTTCAAAAACTCTTACATCTCTAAACCCTAATCCTAGTTTTCTTAAATCTGATACACTTGTATTTGAAAGTTGCTCTGGGTTTGGAAATGTATAATATTTTTTATTGTCCCAAATTATTTCTTCTCCATATTCCTTAGATATTCTTTCTATTATTCCTTTTATTCTTGGTATATTATTATTGGCAGAAATAATAAAGCTTATTAAAGCTTCCCAAACATCTTGTTTTAATATTCTAATTCCCTTTCCATACTTTATACTTACCCTTAAATTATTGTCTAATTTAGAAAGTTTATTTTTTATTTTTTGATAATCTGTATCTAAGTCAAAATAATCTTTGCATAATTCTTCTAAATTATCTTCACACATTCCTTTTATTATAATACTATTTTCTTCTTTTTTTACATTTAAAACATTATTTTTTACAACTCCGGTATAGCTACCATCATCTTCTATATTCCATCTAAAACATTGTCCACATTCAAATATATGTTTTGGTTCAAAAGATTCTATATTTTTTATTACATATCTTTGTTCTCTCATATTATTCCTCCATATTAAGTATACATTCTTTTTTTTTGAATGTCCACTTAATATAAAGATATCTCTTATTTCTTTTTAAATCCTTTTCCTAATACTTCTCTAGCATTAGATATAATTATAAAAGCAGAATTATCTATTCTATTGGCTATTTGTTTGATTTTAATTACTTCTCCTCTTGAAGAAATACACATAATCATCATTTTTTCTTTATTAGTATACATTCCCCTAGAATAAATTGCTGTTGTTCCTCTTGATATATTTTTAGATATTTCATCTGATATTTTTTTATATTCATCTGATATTATAAATATCATTTTAGAAAATCCAACACCTTCAAAAATTATATCTATCATTTTTCCCATAATATAAATTGCAATTGCGGAGTAAAGTCCTATTTCTAATTGTTTAAATGCTATTACATTTAATGCAATTACTACTGCATCAAAAATAACAATTAAATTGCTTGTTGATAATCCTGGCTTAAAACTTTTTATTATAATACTTATTAAATCACTACCTCCAGTTGATCCATTGGCTCTTAATACTATTGCAGTACCAATACCTATAAAAATCCCTCCATATATACAAGCCAATACTCTATCTGTAGTTAATGCTGAATATTTACTAAAAAAATCAATAAATATAGATAACAAAATAGTGCCTATTAAAGTTTTTAAAAAAAACTCTTTTCCTATCCTAAAAAATGCAATTATAAAACACGGTATATTCAAAAGCAAAATAGTATTTCCAACAGGCCAACCCAAAAAATAATAAGGAATTGTTGCTAAACCAGAAAAACCTCCAGAAGACAATTTATTAGGTAATAGAAATTGTGATACTCCTACCGCCATAATTGTAATTCCAAAGGTTATTTGTATTATTTCGAATAAATATTTTTTAAGAATTTTTCTTGTTTTTCTACTCATAATTACACCTTAATGTAATTATTTCCAAATTTATTAAATATATGTAAAACTTTTAGTATTTTTATTTTATATCTATTTTTTCTCTTACTTGTTCTATATACTCATCATATGTTTGTATTATTTCTAATTCTGATTTTCCTTGTTTTATATCTTTATCTGCTACAACATTTACATCTACATCATATATTTCTTTTAGTTTTTTTATATTTTCTTTTTTATGGCCTATTACATTATTTAAATCTGCAAAATTGACTTTGATTTTTACTTCTTTTACTTTTACATTTATTTTCTTTATTTTGTCTACTATACTATCATACCATATACTGTCGTCAACCAATTGTCCAAATGCTGGATGATAAGGTCCTGCTACTACTTCGCTATTTTTGTTGCTTGGATCTGTTATTTCTTCTGTATTTTGAAGTCCTATACGAATAACTTCCACATTATTTTTATTAAATAAATAAACCATTTCTTTGCATCTTTCTACTGCTTGCCCAACAGTTAGTGGTTGATATTCATTGTTTTTATATTCTTCTTCTAATTTTGTTCCTTTTATTACTAATACTGGATATATTCGTACTATTTTAGGTTTTAAGCGAATTACATCCTTGCTACATCTTATTTCATCTAGCTTTGTACTTTCTGGTAAGCCTACCATTATTTGATGTCCTAGTTTAAATCCATATCTTCTTATTAATTTAGAAGCTTTTTTTACATCTTCAAAAGTATGTCCTCTTCCACATCTTTGTAAGATATAGTCATTTGTTGATTGTACTCCTAATTCAATTGTTTTTACTCCATATTTTTTTAGCATTTTTAAAATATCTTTATTTATATAGTCTGGTCTAGTTGAAATTCTGATTGCATCTACTTTTTTATTTTTAATGTATTCATTTGCTATAGACAAATACTTTTCTTGTAAACTTTTTTCTATTCCAGTAAAACTTCCTCCAAAAAAAGCTATTTCTATATATGCTTGTTCTTCTTTAAAATTTTTTAAATCTGTTTCTATTTTATTTCTTACTTCTTCTTCTGTTGGCATTTTCATTTGTCCACTTATACTTCTTTGATTGCAAAAAGAACAATCATTTGGACATCCTAAATGAGGTATAAATATTGGTATAATATACTGTTTTTTTATTTTTTTCATATAAGCCTCCTTCTTAATTTAACTGTGTTAATGCATTTTTTGCAGCCATCATTTCTGATGCTTTTTTAGATTTTCCTGTTCCTCTTCCTAATTCCCTACCATTGCATTCTACTTTTGATTCAAATATTTTGTCATGGTCTGGTCCTTCTTCTTTTATTATGAAATATTTTATATCTACATTTCCATCTTTTTGAAGTTTTTCTTGTAGAACTGTTTTATAATCTTTTGTTCCCACATGCTTACTTGCTATTGCAATTGGCTCTTTTAAATTATTTATTATAAATTTTTCTACTACATAAATATCAGAATCTAAATAGATCGCTGCGATTATAGCCTCAACACTATCTGCCAATATTGCTTTTGAAAACCTTCCATTGTTTAAGATTTCGCTTTTCCCTAATAGTAAATAATCTTCAAAATGGTGTTTTCTAGCAATCTCATATAAGCTATCTTCACAAACCACTGTAGCTCTTACTTTAGTCATTTCTCCTTCTTTCAAGTCTGTGTAGTTTTTATACAAATACTTACTTGAAACAAATTCCAAAATGCTATCTCCTAAGTATTCCAATTTTTCATTACTTTCTTTATTATGTTCATATGCATATGAAGTATGTGTAAGTGCTTTTTTTAATAATTCTTTATCTTTAAAATTATATCCTATCTCTTTTTCTAAATTTTCTAAATTCACTTTTCTTTCCTTTCTATTAGCAGTTATATTATATACCTTTTTTTTACATTTGCAAATAATAATTAATATAAATTTATAAACACTCCTTTAGAAAGGAGTGTTTATAGTTTATTCTATCTCATTTTTTTTATTTTTATAATCCACAAAATCTTCTAATATTAGCTTTAATATTGTTACTATTGGTACTGCTAAGAACATACCCAATACTCCAAAATAAGTACCTATAACCGTAACAGAAAGTATAACTAATATAGGGCTTATCTGTAGTTTATCTCCTAATATTTTCGGATTAATAATATTGGCATCTAATTGTTGTAATATAATAACCACTACTGCAAGCCATACAGCTTTTGCAATTCCTCCTGTACATATAGTAATAATAATTGAAATAGCAACTGCTACAATAGCTCCAAAGAAAGGAATTAAATTAAATAATCCTATTAAAAATCCTAGTAATACTGCATATTTTACATTTAATATACTCATAGCAATAGATGTTAAAATACCTACCAAAATAGCATCAATTAATTGCCCTGATATAAAGTTAAAAAATACTTCATTTGTTTTCTTAAAATACTTATCTATCACAGAATATTTTGATGTTCCAAAGATTGCTGAAGATACTCTTTTAAAAAATCTTACTATTCTTCCTCTTTCTGCTAAGGTATAAACAGATATTATTACTGTAACAAATATATCAAATATTCCCGTAGCAAAGCTCATTGCGCCTTTTATGTATTGGCTAATGTATTCTGGCGTAATATAAGATGCAAAATCTATTTGAGAAATTTTATTTAATAGCTCTTTTACATTTAGTTTTACCCATACAGACTCTTCTGGAAGTGAGTTTATAATATTAGTTAGTGTTGTATAGTATCCTGGTAAATTTCCTACCAAGTCTTTTATACTATTTATAACTGGTGGTAATATGCAATTAATTAGTATAACAATTACTAAAACTACTATTAAATAAACCGTAATTATTGCAAAAGTTCTTGCTTTCTTTTTAACTAATTTAGATTTACTTTTTCTAAATAATTCTTCTATTTTTTTACATGGAATATATAATATATATGCAATTAATGCTCCCATCATAAATGGCATTAATATTCCAATTAGCTTTTTGCAAAAATCTCCTATTGCTGTAAAATTGTCTAGTATTTTATATACAGCAATAACACAGACTGCAAATATAAACCAATAAAGCCATTTTTTCAAATCATTATTATTTTTCATGTGCTTGCATTTATCTTCTGATTTACTCATTTGCTTCTCCTTATATTTATATTTCTATATCCAATTCTATTGGACAATGATCACTACCTAGTACTCTTGAATGTATTTTGTTATCTATAATTCGTTTTCCTAAACTTTTAGAAGTAATAAAATAATCTATTCTCCACCCAATATTTTTCTCTCTGGCATGTCCCATATAAGACCACCATGTATAAGAATCTTTTTCATTTGGATATAAATACCTAAATGTATCTATAAAATTATTGTTTAAAAGTTCTGTCATTTTATTTCTTTCTTCTATTGTAAATCCAGCATTATGAATATTAGTTTTTGGATTTTTTAAATCGATCTCATTATGTGCAACATTTAAATCTCCACATAATATAATTGGTTTGTTTTTATCTAGTTCAATTAAATATTTCCTAAAGTCATCTTCCCACTTTTGTCTATATTCTAATCTTTCTAATTCTCTTTTAGAATTGGGTGTATAGCAATTTACCATGTAAAATTTTTCGAATTCTAATGTAATTACTCTTCCTTCTTTATCGTGTTCTTCTATTCCTATCCCATATTTCACCGATAATGGCTTTTTCTTAGCAAGTATTAAAGTTCCTGAATAACCTTTTTTCTCTGCTTCATTCCAGTATTCATAATATCCATCAAAACAAAAATCTGCTTGAGCTTTTTGCATTTTGGTTTCTTGAATGCAAAATATATCTGCATCAATTTCTTTAAAAAAATTCAAAAATCCTTTTTTTAATACTGCTCTTAAACCATTTACATTCCATGAAACTAACTTCATTGCCTTCCTCCATATACGAGGATTATAACATTACATTTTGTAATTGTAAAGAACAAAGCGGAATAAATTCCGCTCGGGCGGACAGAGGCGTCCGCCCCTACATATGGCTTTTTTATATAGTAGGAAATGAGAAATTTCTTATAATGCAAAAAGAAAAATTGGAAGTACTTCCAATTTTTCTTTTATTATTTTACATATATATAACATTCTAAATTTTTTCTACCAAATTTTATACATTCATTGTAAGTACTCATGTATATATCTAATTTATTATTTGATATTGCTCCACCTCTATCTTGAACAACAAACCATCCACCATTTGGTTTATTTTTTAATGCTGGTATATAAATTACTGTTCCCATTGGATATGCTTTTCCTGCTGCAACTGTATACCAAGATGTAGCTTGGCTACCATTTGCTGTTTTTCCATATCCTTTGCTACCTGCTTTTTTTCCACATGTAGAAGCTGTGTATGCTGATGTATTTAAAGTTTTTACTATAGGTTTTATTCCTTCTACTTTTTTAGCAATTGATGATGTATTTGCAGCTTTTGATGCAACTTCTGTTGAACCTGTTCTATTTACTGTTTCTCCACTTCTTGAAGTTGTATTTGTTACTTGAACTATCTTATTGACTGCTTTTTTAATTATTTTTTCATCTATTACTTTTCTATCTATCTCTATATCATTTTGATATTTTACTTTGTATGTTACTTCTTTTATTCCTTCTTTACCTTGTTGAATTACTTTGTTGCTTCTATCGTCTGTGGCTGTTTGAGCATTTTTAGTTATAGTTTCGTAAGGAATTGCTTCTTCTTTTACTTCTATTTTTTCTATTATATTAGTATAACTACCTAATATTTGTTCTTTTGAAATAGCTGTTTCTTCGTTTGCTAATTCTAATAATTGTGTGTTTGTTGTTCCGGATTTTGATATTACAATATTTACATTTTCTCCTGTTATTTCACTATCTTTATCTGGAAATACTGTTTCATCTGGTAATACAACTATATGATTTTCTTCTAATATTTCTGAAACTTTAGTTTTTGTTGTTAAAATATTCATTTCATAATTATTAGATAGAACTATTTTTACACTATTTAATTTTGAATTAAAAGCTCTAACTGCAATATTGCATGTAAAAATTAAGATTAAAGTTATGATTGTAATTTTAAGCACTTGCAATGAAGCTTTTTCGTTTTTCTTCATAAATTAAATCCTCCTTAATCGACATTCCTATTATAGCATTTTATTCCATAAATGTCAAATTTTCATATTATATTGTATTCAGCTTGTACCAATAATATGAACATATTGTTAAAAATTTTTTAATATTATTGTAATATATTTTTTTATATGTTAATATTAGTTTATACTATTAAAAGGAGGATTATAAAATGTTTATATTAATCATTATTATTGCTTTAGTTGTTATTGCTATAATTGGTATCTATAATGGTTTAGTTAGAGCTAGATTAAAAGTAAAAAATGCATGGAGCCAAATAGATGTGCAATTACAAAGAAGATTTGATTTAATTCCAAATTTTGTTGAAACAGTAAAAGGATATATGAATCATGAATCTGATACATTAACAAAAATTGCAGAACTTAGAACTTCTTGGGCTCATGCCAATACTGTTGAAGAAAAAGCTAATTTGAATGATCAATTATCTAATACTTTAAAAACTATAATGGCTGTAAGTGAAAGTTATCCAGATTTAAAAGCTAATCAAAACTTTATGGATTTACAAGAAGAATTAAGAAATACAGAAAATAAAATTTCTTTTTCTAGACAATTCTATAATGATACTGTAACTATGTATAATACAAAACTAGAAGTATTTCCAAGTAATATATTTGCTAGTATGTTTAATTTTACTGCAGAACCATTATTTACTGTTGAAAGTGATGAAGCTAGAAAAAATGTTAAAGTAGATTTTAATAAATAGAATTGAGAAAAGGGGTTAGAGGTTTTTATTTCTTGCCCCTATTTTTATGTAAGGAGAAGACTATGTTCGAAGATATTAGAAAAAATAAAATTAAAACTGGTGTTATTGTTTCTATATTTTTATTAATGATTACATTAATTGTGTATTATATTTGTATGGCTTTCGAACTAGGTAGTATGTCTATTGTATTTGCATTAATTGTTTCTATAATTTCAACTTTTGCATCTTACTACAATTGCGACAAAATTGTACTAGCCGTAAATAAAGCCAGACCAGCAACTACGGATGAGTTTAATAAACTAAACAATATTCTTGATGCATTAATCATTAGTTCTGGCATGAAATATAGACCAAAATTATATATTGTTGATGATAACCAACCAAATGCATTTGCAACAGGCAGAAATCCGGAAAACTCTGTAATTTGTGTTACAACTGCACTTTTAGATAAATTAGATTATTATGAAATTGAAGGAGTTCTTGCACACGAATTAAGCCATATTGCTAACTATGATATAAGATTATCTGCCGTTGTTAGTGTTATGGTTGGACTTATAGTTATGCTTTCTGATTTATTTACTAGAAATTTCTTTTTTAAAAGAAGAAATAACGATAATGACAATTCAAGTGCAATATTACTAATTATTGGTTTTATATTTTTAATTATATCTCCAATATTTGCAAAATTATTGCAACTTGCTGTTTCTCGTAGAAGAGAATATCTAGCAGATAGTACTGCTATAAAATACACTAGAAATCCAGATGGATTAATTTCTGCTTTAGAAAAAATTTCTCAAGATCCGAATGAATTAAGTTCTGCAAACAAAGCAACAGCTCATATGTATATTGCAGAACCTTTTAAGAAAAAAACTGCTAGTTGGTTTTCTACTCACCCACCTGTTGAAGACAGAATAGCAGCATTAAGAAATCTAAAATAGTTTAAAAATTTTCTTTGCATTAATGTTAGTAATTTGAGCAATATCTTCTAAAGTTTTGCTTTTTACGGTTGCAATTTTTTCTGCAACATATCTAACATTAGTGCAATTATTTCTTTTACCCCTAAATGGCTCTGGTGATAAATATGGACTATCTGTTTCAATTAAAATTTTATCTTCTGGTATCATTTTTATTATTTCATCTGCATTTTTAGCATTTTTAAAAGTTATTACTCCAGATAACGAAATATAATACCCCAATTTTAACGCTTCTTTTACTAGTTCTCTATTTAGAGGACAACAATGAAATATTCCCCTGTTTTTAACAGGATTTTCTTTTAATATTTGTAAAGTATCATTTATTGCTTCTCTTGTATGAATCACAATTGGTAGGTCTAGGCTATTGGCTAATTCTATTTGTTTTATAAACATTTCTTTTTGTAACTCTTTATTTTCTTTATTCCAATAATAATCTAGTCCTATCTCCCCAACTGCTACAATCTTTTTATTATTTTCTATAATTTTTCTTATTTCATATATATCTTTTTCTATATCATTGGAATTTTTTATGTTTTTTACTCCATCTGGTGAAATTCCTATTATTGCATATGCAGCTTCACACTTTTTTACTATCTCTATTGCTTTTTTTGAACTTTCTATATCGTAACCTGCCACAATAAAATTAGAAACGCCTTTTTCTAGCGTCTCTTTAATTACTATTTCTCTATCTAAATCAAATTTTTCATCATTATAATGTGCATGTGAGTCAAATAAATTCATTTTTAAACCTTCTTCTTAATAATTTATTATTACAGTAGAAACTGCATATTCTTTACAATGTGATATACTTATATCAATTTGTGTTATTTGATTTTTTATTTTTTCATTTAGTATATCAATATACGGTCTTCCATTTATATCATTTAATATTTGCACATCTTTCCAAGAAATTGCAAACTTATTTTCTAATATATTTGATATTGCTTTGTAGATTGCCTCTTTTCCTGCGAATCTTGCCGCATAATGTTGATATTTGGCATTTTTCTTGCTTTCGCAATATTCAATTTCTTTTTCTGTATATATTTCTTCTATGAACTTATTTCCTATATTTTCTATTGCATCTTTAACTCTACTTATTTCAATAATGTCTGTACCTATTGATATTTTCATTTTTTTCCTACCTTTATTATTTAAAAAATAACCAACTAGATAAATTTGCAATTCCAAATATTATTGCAATAATAGCCAACACAATTATTATTTTATTTTGTTTAATATTTTTTTCTATTCTAGCTTCTTTATAATATGTGTCATACTTTATTTTAACTTCTTGATATAGTTCTTGTAAATTTAGTTTTTCTTTACATCTTTTATAAATTTTTTGACCTAGTGCTTCTGTTGTAATTTCATTAATCCATATATTTTGAGTAAAATCAATAAATTTATTCATTACATTTTTTATATTTCTAGTTTCACTAAATTCTTTACTTAGTTTTTTCAAATAGTACCTTTGATGTAATGCTAATAAATATGTATATAAATATTGATTTTCATATAATGTTGGCAATTTTGTATAATTATTTTTATCTGTAGATGAGCAGATTAAAAAACATCCTTTATTATTTATTCTAATTTTCATATAACTAGAATTTGTAATCATTGTTAGCTTTTCATAATCTACCTCTACACTTGTATTACTTGGTTTTATTTCTGATAATTTTATAAATTCATTTTCTATATTTTCAAAATCAGTATTTTTGTTCCAATATTTAGAATCCACGCATGCGTAAGCATATGTTAAAAATAAATCATCATCTATATCTAATTGTTTGCTATCTATTTTTTTACCAGTTATTTCTGCTATAATTTCTGTTAGCTTTTTTATATTGCTAAAAGCATCTGTCTGGATTTTTATTTTATCTATTTTCTCTAGTTTTTTATTCTCTAAATTTAAATTACTAAATTTATAATTAAAGTTTAGCAAGTCAGAAAATTCATTAGTTTCTTCCATATGTGTTTTAAATATTAAAAAACATATTCCTGTTTTAAAACAAACTAAATCAATCTTAGTAATCTTAAAAAATATACCATCTTTTTCTTCTAATTTTCCTTGTAATTCTTGAGCTAAATTATACTCAAACATAATACAATTTTGTTTATTTAATACATTATATTGACTTTGCTTACTTAATTTATAAAAAGCATCCAGTTTTTCTTTTGAAAATGTAAAATCTTGAAAAGTATTACTTTTTATACTTGGCATAAAATAATTGTACAAATCAATATCTTTAAACCCATCAAAAAATTTCAAATGATAATTTTTATTTTTTATCATACTGGTAATATATTTTTTATATTTTTCTGTTTTTATTGCATATGGATAAATGAAATATGTATATTGGTAATTCAAATTCAACTCCATCTTTTGCATCCTTTCTTAATTAATCTGTGTAATATAACAAATTAATATCTTTTCCTAAGTGATATTTTCCTATATAATCAATTAATAAATTTTCATCTAAGTTATCGTTTATTCCATTAATAATGTTTCCGTCTTTATCTAAAGCTCCCCATTTACCATCTTTTTTTATTGCTGAAAATCCATATTTGTTTTGTTCTTTTGCATCATCATAAATACAATCTACAACAACTTTTCCATCTTTATCTACGAAACCATATTTACCATTTTCTTTTTTCAAGAACAAATTGTTTTGTGTTAATATCTTTGCAGGATTTTGCTCTTCTCCATTTAGGTTGTAATAAGCATATCCTTCTTCTTTCCATACTTTTATATAACTTTTTTCTTGATTTACATCATTTACTATACCTTTAGTAATCTCTTCTAGATTATTGTTTAATATATAGTTTAGTCCATCTTCATTTTCTGCTGGTTCTAGTTCATATATTTTAACTGTTTTATAAAATTGTATATTTTTATAAGTAAATGCTTTTTTCTCTTCTTTGTTTTTATTTATTATGCCGTAAGAATTATCTTTTTTAGCTATAAACATATCATTACAAGTATATGTTAAATCATTGTATTCACATTTTACTATTTCTTCACCATCTAAATTTACTGCCCCAAATTTATTATCTTTTTTATAAACAACTATATTATCTTCTACTTGCTTTATTTCACTAAATTTTAAGTCTGACACTAAAGTTTCTTCTTTATTATTTATTAATTTATATTTTCCATCTTCTTTAACACAAAAATTATCTTTATTATTTAATTGTTTTACATCTTCATATTTTATTTGTGTTTTTCCATATACTCCATATTTTCCTTCGGAATTTTTAACAATATATAAATTAGTATCTTCTCCTAAGCTTTGTATTTGCTCATATTCATTTGGTATTACTTCTTCTCCACTTAGATTAATTAAACCAACTTTTGAATCTTTTGTTGTTAAAATTGCTCCTTTAGTTCCTTTTAAAGAAGTAATTGAATCAAACTCTGGTTCTACTAAAACTTTTCCATTTGTATTAACTAATCCATACTTTCCATCTCTTTGAAATTTTAATACACCTTGCTCATACCATAAATTGTTATTTTCATCATAATTTTCTATTGCTTGAACTTGTTCATACTTTTTTAAAATTTCTTTTCCGTTTGCATTTAATATTTTGGTTGTATAAGTATTATTTGTATAATCAACATTTTCTGTACAAATAAATAGTGCTTTTGTATTATCTGGAATAATAATCATTTCTTCATAGGTAGGTTCTATAACAATATTAGCTTGACTATCTATCACTCCCCATTTATCATTTGAATATAAAGAAAAATATGATTTAGTAGCAATTGTTTTTGTAGATTCTTGTCCTATTAATTTTTTAATAGCTATTATAAATACAATCATTACTACTATTATAAGAATAACTGCCACTACTTTTTTCATATTTAACTTTGGTTCATTATTATATCTTCTTCCTCTACTCATAATTCCTCCTATTTTACAATATATAATATATCACAAAATCAGTTATCTGTCGATATCCAATTAACTCTTATTGAATTTTTTTTTGATTTGTTTTATAATACATGTTATTAATTAATAACATAATAAGGAGATACATATGAATAGTTATTCAAAAAAAGTAACATTAAAATATAGTGATATTGGAATTGCAAATAAATTGAATTTAAAATCATTAATAAAATATTTACAAGATGCTGCTGGAGAACATTCTGATTTAGCAGGATATGGCATTAGCAATATAGAAAAAACACATCTAGCTTGGCTAGTTTTAAATTGGAAAGTAAAAATGATTTCTCACCCTCATTACAACGAAGAAATAACAATAAAAACATGGGCAAGAAGGTTAGAAAAAGTTTATTCATATAGAGATTTTGAAATTTTAGATAGTAATAATAATCTAGTTGCTATTGCAAGTTCTAAATGGCTTTTAGTGGATAGCAATACAAAAAAAATCAAACACATAACAGAAGATATAGTTAATTCTTACGGACTTAATAATAAAGCTGTATTTAATGTAAATTTAGATGAAAAACCTAAAGTCCCAGAAAATAATTCTTTAAACTTTACATATAAGGTTCAAAGAAGAGATATTGACACAAATCATCATGTAAATAATTTGTTTTATATTGATTTTTCTTTAGAAACCATTCCTGAAAATATTTATTTATCTAATGAATTTAATAATATAGAAATTTTTTATAAAAAAGAAATTAAATATGGAGAGATTATTAATTGTTATTACTCGTTCGAAGATAATAAACATATTGTAACTATTAAAAGTGAGGATAACTCTATTTTACATTCTATTATTACCTTGTATTAAAATATCGGTGGACATGTTAGTCCACCGATATTTTTTTAATTTTTCTTTTTTATTTTAACTACAATTATACTCATATCATCTTTTGGTTTGCCATAATCATTATCCACAGCTTCTTTTAGAATAATATCTGCAATTTTTTGAGTATTAGTTGTTTCAATATTTTCTAATATATCTTTAACCCACAATTCTTTATTTTGATATTCTTTATTAGAATCTATTATTCCATCTGTACACATAACTATAATATCATCATTTTCTAAATCTCTATCAAATAATATTAAATCTACATTGTTTAAAATGCCTGTAGGTAGAGCTATATTTTTTATTATATCTACACTCTTTTTGTTTTTTACAAAAGTAGGTGCTGCTCCATTTTTTATATATTCTATATTTCCTTTATATAAATCAAGTATCATTATATCTAATGTTGCATATGTTTCATTATTACTATTAGCTAATATTGTGTTATTAATAAGTTCCATTGATGTTTCTTTATCAAACCCATTTAATAATAATCTTCCCAACATTTTCACTGCAATTTGACTAGATTTTCTAGCCTCTGGTCCGCTTCCCATACCATCACTTAATGCTATTAAATATTTACCATCTTTTAATTTTGTTTGCAAACTGCTATCTCCTGAAACACTTTCATCAGCTTTGTTTGTCCTTGCTATGCCTATTTGCATTTTATATTTATCTTCTGATGTATATATTTGATAACAAATTTTTTGTTCTAATTTTATACCACATTTTTCTTCTTGTATAATTATTTTTTCTTTTAATATATCTTGTAATATTTGCTCTATTTTTTTTGTTGGACATTCTATTTTTTCGTTTTTATCACAAGTATTTAAATATGTTTTTATTATATATCTTCCTGTTTTTTCTCTCTTTATTTCTACATCTGCTATATTTATTTTTCTCTGTTTACAAAGCAATAATATTTCTTTTCTTTTATCTTCAAAGTTACAAAAATTATCATTTTCTATATCTCTTGCTATATTATCAATTGCTTTTGATACTCCATCTAATTGATTAGATACATTTTTATTAGCTTCATTAACTTTCGCTTTTAATACAAAGTTCATTTTACTAATATTATAAGCCTCATTAATTGCTTTTACCATATTAGAAATATCTTTTTCAACTTTTAATGATGTCTCATAATTATCAAATCCAACAACATATATGTTATGTTGTTTAAATATTTCTAATAGTCCTTCTCTATTTATTGAATCATGATCATTTAAATAGTTGAAAACTTCTGATATGATCATTTCTCTTTCATCTAAAATATCTTCATATAATATATTTTCTTTAAGATTTTTTATATTATTTTCTAGTTCTTCTATAAATATTTCTTTATTATTTTCTATAATATCTTGTTCATCTACAGTTGTAGCTGCAACTTGCTTATAAGTATCTGACATTTGTTTAATTACATCTGATACATCATTTAATTTATTAATTGTTTGAGTTGTTTCTTGTAATCTGTAAGTGGCTCCTTCATTTAAGCAATTCTCTTTTCCAAACAAATCCTCTATATTTATCTCTAATTTATTTGGTATTAATATTAGGGCTAAAGATGCTACCAATATTTCCTTAAAATGAATTAATTCTATTACTTGTCCATTATATACATATGTAAGTAATAAATTTCCTAATATAAATCCTATAATTACTCCAAATTTTCCAAATTTACTTAATATACCAGAAATCATTCCTGACAATGCAAATGCTGCTATTAAAATTGGCTCAGAGTTTGTAATAATTCCTAGCACTACTCCTACTGTTACCCCAGAAGTAGTCCCTACTAAAACTCCATTTTTCCAACCTAAAATTAAAACTAGCAATATGCTAATTATAGTACTTATTTGTAAACCTATAAATTCTATTTTTCCTAAAGAAGTAGCAGCAATAGATACCATTAATACTGCACCCATTATCTCTTCTAAAGAAAATACTTTCTTTTTAGTAATTTGATTAATAACACTTATTGATTTACTAAATATTTTATAAAATATAAAAGCTGTTATTGCTGCTGCAATACTTACAACCAAATCATATATTAAAAATTGTTTAAATAATGCTTTTATACATTGTCCTAGAACAACTGCAATAAATACAAATTTTCCTAATTTCTGTTTCTCGCTTTGATATTCTTCTAATATTTTTTTAGGTTTAAATGCCAATATCATTATTATTAATATAAAACTTGTTAGAATATATTCTAACAAACCTGAAGTTTCAAACTTTATTAAAGTTGCCACCATTGTAATTATGTATAATATTCCTGTTGGTATACCATTACTACATGCTGCTGCAAATATTGCAAGTGCAAATATTGAATAATCTAATCCTATATTTCCACTTACTAAAGACAACATAAATGAAATAATATACAATAATATATTTTGCCCTTTTAAAAGTGATTGTATTACTTGTTTTATATTAAATTTATTATTAATTTTTATATCATTTTCATCGTTTTGGGTTTCGAAATCTTTTGTAATATTTTGAAACATGCTATCACCTCATACTTCTTTAACTATCATTTTCATATTATAGTTATTTTTATTAGAATTGTTTGTCGTTTTTGGAAACCCGACCCAAAAAGTTTTTTACATTTTATGATATATTGTATTCTATCAACTCTTTTTTTTCACTATGTAATCGTATTATGTATATTATTTTACAATAAAATGTCGCTTTTTTCAATACTATTAATAATAAAAATCTTAAAGGTAAGCCTTTAAGATTTTTATTGTTGTACATCATGGCAATGTATACATTTATTTTCTTTTTTTAAACCACATTTTTCTAAGATTTCTTTTTCTGTTAATTTTCCTTCTTTTCTGTAATAATCAGCTATTGCTGTTTTTATTGCTTCTTCTGCTAAAACACTACAGTGTAATTTAACTGGTGGAAGTCCTCCTAGTTCGTTTACTACTTCTTTATTGCTAAGTTTAAGTGCTTCTTCTATTGTTTTGCCTTTTATTAATTCTGTTGAAACACTACTTGTTGCTATTGCAGCTCCACAACCAAAAGTTTTAAATTTAACATCTTTAATTATTCCATCTTCTATTTTTAAATACATTTTCATAATATCACCACATACTGGGTTTCCCACTTCACCTATGCCAGATGCTTCTTCTATTTCTCCAACATTTCTAGGATTAGAATAATGTTCTATTACTTTATCATTATAAGGTTCCATTATTTTTTTCCTCCTTTACAAATTTGTCATACAAAGGTGACATGTTTCTTAATCTATTTACTATTTCCACTAAGTTATCAATTAAGTAATCAACCTCTTCTTTTGTGTTATATTTTCCAATTGATATTCTTAAACTTCCATGTGCAATTTCATGTGGTAATCCTATTGCTAATAACACATGAGATGGGTCTAGAGAACCAGATGTACAAGCGCTTCCACTTGATGCGCAAATTCCTTTTAAATCTAGATTAAGTAATAATCCTTCTCCTTCTATAAATCTAAAAGATATATTGCTAGTACCTGGTAAACTATTTTCTAGATCACCATTTATTTTTATATATGATATTCTTTTACTTACCTCGGAAACATAGTAATCTCTTAGTTCTTTTATATGTTTTCTATGTTCCTCTAAATTTTGGGTGGCTTTTTCAATTGCTTCTCCCATTCCTACTATTCCAGGAACATTCTCTGTACCAGCTCTTTTATTCTTTTCTTGATGACCACCATTAATTAACTTTTGGAATTTCACACCTTTTTTTATATATAATGCTCCAATTCCTTTAGGACCATAAAATTTATGTGCAGACATAGATAAAGCATCTATACAATCTTCCTTTACATCTACCTTTACACTTCCAATTGCTTGTACAGCATCTGTATGAAACAAAATTCCTTTTTCTTTTGCAATTTTGCCAATTTCTTTTATTGGTTGTATTGTTCCTATTTCATTATTTGCAAACATAATAGTTATTAAAATAGTTGTATCTTTTATACTATTTTTTAACTCTTCTAAATTTACTTTTCCTTTTTCATCTACTCCAACATATGTAACTTCGAAACCTTCTTTTTCAAGTTGTCTACATGTTTCTAATACTGCAGGGTGTTCAATCTTTGAAGTTATAATGTGATTTCCTTTAGTTTTATAGCTATTTGCTATTCCTCTAATAACTGTATTATCTGATTCACTACCTCCTGCTGTAAAATATATTTCTTCTGGCATAGCATTAATGGCTTTTGCTATTTTTTCTCTTGCATCTTCTACTGCTTTCCTACTATTTCTACCTAATTTATATATAGATGATGCGTTACCATATTCTGTTGTTAAATATGGCATCATTTTTTGTAATACTTCCTCATCTAATTTTGTAGTTGCAGAATTATCAAAATATATACTTTCCATATTTCTCCTTCTTTCATAGTAATTTAGTAGGAATTATAACATGTAATTCCTACTTTGTCAATAGGAATTGTATATTTCATTTTTTATCATTAAAATTTATATTTGTTTCTAAAACTTTTTAAAATTATTGACTTTTTAGTAAAGTTTTTGTATAATAAATATAGAAGACAAACGACCACAAAGTGTGGCGTGTCGCTAAAGTGTATTAAAAAATGAAATACATCTCTATTGACCAGACAGAGATGTGTTTTTTTTGCTGTCTATCTTTCTCACTGCAACAACAAGTGCTGCAAATAAGGCAATAGCGACAACAGTTACCATTGCAAGTTCAAACAATAATATGTATATATATAATAAATAAACTTGTTCAAATAACATATGCACCGCCTCCTTTCATTAAGAAAGCGACACAACGCACTCTGTTTTGTTCATCTTCTTACATGAAATTATATATATTGTTTTACAAAAAGTCAACAATTAATTAGCAATTATTTTCATATTTTTTTGTTTGCATATAATCTGTCAAACGAGAAATTTTTAGTATATAATAAAGTAAAATAGGAAGCCAAAAGACTTCCTATTTTACTAAATCTGCTAATGTTTTACTATCTATATATTTATTAATAACATTGTCTAAACCTTGCCAAAATTCAAATGTCTTACAATTTTCTTTTCTTGAACAATTTTCGCTATGTATGCATGCTATCGGTGCTAAATCCCCTTCTGTAGCTCGTAATATATCTCCTATTTTATATTCTTTTGCCGGTTTAGCTAATTTATATCCCCCACTATTTCCTCTTGCAGTTTCTAAATATCCTGCTTTGTTTAACATTGCTATTATCTGTTCTAAGTATTTATTTGATATCTCTTGTCTTGTTGCAATTTCTTTTAATGAAATAAAACCTTTGCTTTTGTTCATTTCCAAGTCTATCATCACTCTTAATGCATATCTTCCTTTTGTTGAAATTCTCATTTTGGTTCCTCCACTATTATTATAATTATATATAATTTATTATTTTATAGCATATAAATGCTTTTCTTCTATGCTAATGTTCGAATCATTCGAAAACAAAGAGCAACTATGTTGCTTTGTTTTATAATAATTCCTAAATAACACTATATTGGTAATTGTTAAGATTAATACTATACTTATTAATATTATTTTTTTCATTTGATTTCTCCAATTTTATTATTCTTAATTTTAAAATACTATTTTTACAATATTTTGTCAATAGCCATCTTTTTATTTTATTTAAGTAACATTTATTCTCTATATTAATAATATAATATAGTAAGATTTTATATTGGAGGTTAAGTTATGAACAGTATGAACAACATGAATATGAATATGCTACTAAATATGCTATCTAAAATGGATAAAAAAGATTTAGAAAAAGGTATTGAGCAAGCTAATCAAATATTAAATTCTAAAAACAAAAATGAAATATTAGATAAATTAAAAAACAATGGCAACAATAAGTAATTTATAAGAGGTGTTAGTATGAATAATGAAGATATGTCTGAAATTATACAAAAGATGACAGATATGCTTAATAATTCAAATATTCAGCAGTCAGATAATAATCAAACAAATACTCCTAATAATGATGTATCTTCTAATTCTGAAAAAATTAATGAAGATACTTTAAAAAATATTTTTAATAATTTTAAAGCTTCTTCTGAAGAGCAAAATTCCAATAACAATAACAATTTTAATTTTGATATTAACACAATGTTAAAAATGAAAAATATCATGGATAAGATGAACTCTAATTCAAATGATCCTAGAGCTAATTTATTACTTTCATTAAAGCCATATCTTAATAATAATAGAAAAGAAAAATTGGATCAATATATGCAATTTTTAAACATTAGTAAGGTTATAGAAGTATTTCAGTCTGAAGGTGGAGCTGATAAAAAATGATGTTTAATTACCCGTACTTTAATTATCCTTCTAGATTTCCTAATTATAACTATAAATATTATAATAATTATTCAAAACAAACTTCTACTAACCAAAATTCTTCTGCCCAAAAGCATATAGATCATACAAACTTTCCAAATAATAATAAATCTCAAAAAGAAAGTACTAATTCTTCCGAGTATATAGATATCTTTGGTATAAAATTACATTTTGATGATATCTTATTAATCTTATTGATTTATTTTTTATACACTGATGGCATAAAAGATATGTATTTATTTTTTATTCTAGTTTTATTGCTACTAACATAAATTAGTTTAAGAGCGAACAAAATGTCCGCTCTTAAACTAATTTTATTCTAATATAATTTTATCATCTTCTACAGAAGCATATGTTTTTCTTTCATGAATCACTATATTTCCTTCTTCATCATATTGTTCTTCAATTTCTTTTATTATATTAGCAATTCTGATTTGTTTACAATCTATTGATGCTGCTGCAATAATTGCATTTTTATTTCCTTTTGCTCCAGCATGTGCTAATCCTCTTAAAACACCTACAACAACAACATTATCACCTGCTATAACTTCTGCCCCTGCATTAACATCTCCTAATACAACAATACTACCTTCATGTTCTAATCTTTGTCCTGAGCGCACAGAACCTCTAAAAAATTTTGTATCTGATGATTCTATTTCTTTATTAAATGCTTTTTTTATTCCATGTAATCCCAATGTTTTAGGGCTATCAAATTCTACTTTAACATCAATTTTTGAATTAATTAAGTTTTTAATTTCCAACATTTCAGAATTTTTTAATACTTTTCCCACAATTAAAATTGGCATTTTAGATTCTTTATACAATTTTTTTAACTCTGTTATTTTTTTCTTTAAGCTTTCCATTATTTCTTCTTGTGTAGCTTCATCTTTTAATTTTATTATTATCTTATCTTTTTCCCCATTTATTTTTACACAACTTCTCATCTTTTTTCCTCTCCAATTTAATATAATTATTTTCACTTATTTAATCAAAATTATAATATGCATCTAAAATTTTTCTTGCAGCCTTAGCAGCATACGAATCTGTTGCACCATCTTCTAATATAACAACAACTGCTACTTCTGTGTCCTTATATGGTGTAAACCCTACAAACCATCCATTTGCTATGTTTGAACCATCAGATGTTGCTTTTGCCTGTGCAGACCCTGTTTTTCCTGCTACTGACTTTCCAAAACTACTAAATGCTGCATATGCTGTTCCTCCTGGAGATGTTACCAATCTCATTCCTGCCTTTACTATATCCAATGTTTCTTTTGATATTTTTAAATCGCTTACTGGATCCGTATTTTGTCCTAATAATTCATTTACATATTTTCTAATTTCATCTTTTGAAACTTCATTTCCATCTGCATCTTTAATGCTCTTTATTACAGTAGCATTTATATAGTTTCCACCATTTGCTACTATACTAACATATCTTGCCATTTGCAATGGAGAAAATGCATTATAACTTTGTCCTATTGCTGCAGAAAGCGTATCAGACAAATACCATTTTTTCTTCTTTTGTTCTGCTACTTCTTTGCTTGCTAGGGTTCCTGCTGTTTCGCTTGAAAGTTCCACTCCAGTTTTTTGTCCTAAGCCAAAGAATTCTGCATATTTATCTAATGTATCTATTCCTAATCTTCTTCCCATTTCATAAAAGAAATAGTTACAAGATTTTTGAAGTGCTTGTTTTATATTAACATTTCCATGTCCTCTATGATACTGAGTATAATACCAACAGACTGGATTATGTGCATATGGATACACTCCTCTATCATTTATAACCTCTGTTTGACTAACTTTATTTTCTTCTAATGCTGCTGTTGCTGTTACCATTTTAAATGTAGAACCTGGAGCATAAGAACCTGAAGCTGCTCTATCATATAAAGCATTATTTTCTTTTAGTTCATTCCAATTTTTTTGATTTATTCCTCCAACAAAAACTTCTGGTGAATAATTTGGATAACTTGCCATAGCAAGTATTTCTCCAGAATTTACATTCATTAAAACTGCTGCTCCAAAAGATGATTTCTTTTTCATTTGCTTTAAAGATTGCACTGCATCTTTTATTATATCTTCTGTCTTGCCCTGTAAATCTGTATCTATTGTTAGTGAAACTGTGTTTCCTGCAACTGCTTCTGACTGCACATATTCATCTTCAATTGTTCCGTCTACTGACATATCTAATTGTTTTGTTCCATTTTTTCCTCTTAGATATTTTTCTAGAGTATACTCTACTCCAGTTTTTCCAATATAGTCATGTGATTCATAACCTTCGTCTAATTTCTTTTGTAATTCTGTATCATTTATTTTTCCTATATATCCTATAATATGTGATGCTAATCTACCACTTGTATATATTCTTATAGGCTGTGATATTATATTTATTCCTGGAAAATCTGCATTTTGTTCATTGAATTGAATTGCACTTGTTTTACTTATATCTTCTGCTATTTTTATAGATTTAGTTGAGCTATACCCTTTAGTTGTAATCTCATATCTAATAGCAATAATTTTTAAAACATCTTGCATATCTGTGTTTGAAATTTCATATTTATCTCTAAATCTATATACACAATCTTTTGCACTTGCTTTTTCAGATATATTATATTGTTTCTTCCAATTTTGTATTGCTTCATCAGAAGAAAGTGTAAATTTGTAATCAGCTGTAATTGGAAAATTATTTGTATAAGAATCATTGTTACTTTCTAATAACTTTACCATTTTTAAAATAGTATTATTTAATGATTCATTATCAGTCTTTGTTTTATATAATTCTATACTATATCCTGTTTTGGTTGCTGCTAACACATTTCCTTTTCTATCTGTAATTGTTCCTCTTGCGGCTTCAATTGAGCTTTCTCTAGTTAGCCTAGTGTTTGATGTTTCTCTATATTCTTTTCCATGTATAATTTGCAAATTAAATAATTGTATTAATAGTACAATTCCAATTATATACACTAACACAGTTAATATATTATATCTTAATTTAAAATTTGCTTTTATTTTACTGGTTTTCAACTTTTTCCCTTTCTTTTAAAAATATCTTGTTAGTATTTTATTTTCTTTAAAAATTTTTTCTGATCTATATCCTAATTTAGTAATAATTGGATAAAGTATAATTGTTAGTATAATATTAAATAATATTTCTAAAATTATTGTTTGTATAAATAATCCTATATTTATATTGGCATCATTTAGAAAGTGATTGAATAAATATAAACCTACTTCATATAAGCATGTAGAAATTCCTATCATAAGCATCATTGTAAATCTGCTATCTTTAGAAAAGTTTTTATCTAAGAAACCTCCTAAAAAGCCTACTGCCCCAAGCATAATTGCAGAAATTCCAACATTTTTTCCTATAAATAAATCTAGAGTAATTCCAAATATTATTCCCCAAGTAATACCTCTGCTCTCTCCTAAAAATAGCCCTATTACTAATATAAAAACAACAAATAAATTTGGTTTCACACCTGCTAAATTAAACCATGAAAACAAATTTGATTGTAAAAGATATATAATTAAAAATATAACAATTAGTAAAATTGAATTTAATGTTTTTTTCATTTTCTATCCTTTTCTTTTATTGTTTAATAACTAATACCGTTTCTAAATTTTCAAAATCTACTGCTGTTTCTATTATTGCATATCTATCTGTAATATTTTTTGTTTCTACAATTTGCTTTATTGTTCCAATATAAATTCCCTTTGGATATATTCCTCCCATTCCAGAAGTATATAATTTTTCTCCTTCTGATAATGTAGTAGATGTTGATATATATGTTGCTTTTAATTTATTTTTCTCTAGCATTCCTCTACAAATTATATTATCTCCTGAGTTTTCTAAAGTTGTGCTAACTACATTAGATGAATCTATTAATGTTTGTACTTTTGCTGTTGTTTCTGTAACAGATATAACATGTCCTACTAATCCTTCAGAAGAAATCACTGTCATATTTTTTTCTATTCCACTATTAGTTCCTACATTAATAACAAATATTTTTGAATAATTGCTAGTATCTTTATTAATTATGTATGCTGGAACTGTTTTGTATTGTTTATATTGTTCTGATAAATTTAGATATTCTTTTAGGGTTTTATTTTCAGATTGTATTATTTCTAATTTTCTCATTGATTCTTCTAATTCACTATTTTTCTTTTTCAAGTTAGCATTTTCTTCTTTTAAAGTTTCTAAATTAGAAAAATACTGGTTATTTCCTTGCATTTTGTTTTTTAAATAAGTAAATCCACTTTGAATTGGCATAATTAATTTACTAAAAACATTTTCTACATGTGATACTTTTTCCATTTGCAAATTAGATAAGAAAACTAATAATATTAATATTATTACTGTTATAATTACTCCTATTGCATCATTTCTTTTTTTATTCACAATATGCCTCCTATTTATCTCTTTCTAGAATTAATTAATACTGTTTTTAGCTTGTCTAAATCTTCTAAAGTTTTTCCTGTTCCTTTAACAACACAATTTAAAGGATTATCTGCTATAACAACTGGCATTCCAGTAGCAGTGCTAATTAATTTATCTAAATTTCTAATTAGTGCTCCTCCGCCAGCTAAAACTATACCTTTTTCCATTATATCTGAAGCCAATTCTGGAGGTGTTTTTTCTAATGTTGATTTTATTACTTCTACTATATCGTTAATAGGTTCCTTAATTGCTTCTTGAATTTGCTCTGATGATATTTGAATATTTTTAGGTAACCCTGTATTCAAATCTCTTCCTCTAATTTCTAAAACTTCTTTAGTCATTAGCGGCAATACACATCCTATCTTTATTTTAATTTCTTCTGCAGTAGTTGCCCCTATTGCTAAATTTAATTCTCTTTTTATATAATTTACTATTGCCTCATCTATTTCATCTCCGGCTATTCTAATAGATTTACTTACAACAACTCCTCCTAGTGATATAACTGCAACTTCTGTTGTACCTCCCCCTATGTCTACAATTATATTTCCACTTGGTTCAGATATTTCTATATTTGCTCCAATTGCTGCAGCAATTGGTTCTTCTATTAAATATACTTCTTTTGCTCCTGCTTGTACAATAGCTTCTTCTACCGCTCTTTCTTCTACTTCTGTTATACCAGATGGTACACCTACAACAGCTTTTAATCTCACAATGTTGTATCTTTTACAAACTTTTTGAACAATATTTCTTAATAATAATCTAGTTGCTGTAAAATCTGCAATTACTCCATCTTTCATTGGTCTTACAGCTCTTATTTTCTCAGGTGTTCTACCTAGCATTTCTTTTGCTTCGGCACCAGTTGCTACTATTTTTCCAGTAACATTATCAATTGCAACAACTGATGGCTCATTTAGAACAATACCTTTTCCTTCTAGTGTTACTAATATATTAGCTGTTCCTAAATCTATACCAATATTTTTAAATGATAAATTAAAAAAATTAAATTTCATTTTCTTCTTTCCCTTCCATATAAAATGCTTTCGTAATTATTATTTCCAATTATTATATGATCTAAAAGTTCTATTCCCATTATTTCTGCTGCTTCATAAATTTTATCTGTAATTAAATAATCTGCTTTGCTTGGTGTTATGTCTCCACTAGGATGATTATGTACTAAAATAATTTTTGGTGCTTGAATTTTAATTGCTTCATATAATATATCTTTTGGATCTATATAAGCAAAATTTGTTCCACCATAGGATATATCTTTTATTTTTAAAATAATATTCTTAGTGTTTAAAAGAATTAATTTTACTTTTTCTCTTTTTTCGTTTTTTAATTCATTCATTAGTAAATTAGCTATATCTGTAGTATTTTTAATTTTTATTTCATTAATATTTATTGGTTTATTTATTCTTTTTGCTAATTCTATTACTGCTAATAGTTGAATTGCTTTTACTCTTCCAATTCCTTTTATTTTTTTAAAATCTGATATAGAAACATCTTGAAGAAAAGTTAAATCATCTTTTCTGCTTCCATCGTTCATTTTTAATACCCTTTGAGCTAAATGTACTGCTGTTTCTTCTCTTGTTCCTGTTTTTATAATAATTGCTAACAATTCAGCATTTGTTAGTCTTTCTGAACCATACTTTTCTAGTTTTTCATATGGTCTTTCTGATATTGGTAATTCTTTTAATTTAATTGTCATATAAGCTCCTTTTCCGAAGCTCCCTTTATTAATTATTTATATATTAGATTTTTTTATAAATAAATATTGAAATTGCCATTCCAATAATACTTGCAATATTAATTTTAAATACTAAAGCAAATGTTATTTTTATAATATTTAGATCCAACTCTAATGGATTTGTTAGTCCAAATGATTCTCCATATCCTAGCCACCATAAAAAATCTATTTTTGATGCTAATTCTCCTAATAATCCCCCTATAACTAATCCAGATAATATAAATAATATAAGTATCCATACATTTTTATCTTTAGTTGCCATTTTCATTCCTCCAATTTTCCTTACGGAAATATATGTTTTTTATTTGTCTGTATTATATACGGAAATCGCAACTTTTTCAAGTTGTTTTATAAAATTCGTTTCACTTTTTCTTTGTATTTATCATATATTATAGAAATTACCAAATATTGTTTCTTTATTTTATTATTATCAGATAGTATAATAAAATTAGATGTTATGTTAGAATCTTTTTATTAGAAAGAAGTGTTCATATGCAAATCGAGAAAATAAATAATAACAAATTAAAAGTTATTTTAAATATTGATGATCTAGAAGAAAATAATATTGATTTAAATACATTTATGGCAAACTCCTTAGAATCTCAAGAACTTTTTTTAGATATATTAGATTTAGCAGAAGAAGAATTTAATTTTAAAGTTGATAACAGTAAACTTATTATTGAATGCATTAGTTTATCTAATCATATATTTATATTTACTATTACCAAATTATCAAACTTAATAGAAGAAAATTCTGAAAATTTAATATTCTGTTTTAATAATTTTGATTCATTATTTAATATATTCAGTTTTATACAAAAATCTAAATTTATAAAACTTTATACATACAACACAAAATTTTATTTAATAATAAATAAAGATAATAAATTAATCCCATTAATAAATGAATTTTCAAATTATAAATTTACATCAAACAAATTAGAAAATATCTTAATTGAACATGGTCAAAAGTGTTTGTTAAATAGATAATTCCTCCAATTTATAAAGGATGTAGAAAACCTTCTACACCCTTTATAAATTATTTTATTCTCTTTTAAATACTATATCCTTTGTATTCTTTTTATCTAAACTAGATACCCCTTGAGTTACTATATCTCCTGTAGGTAAATCTAATTTTACATTACCGCAAAAAGAAACTCCTGATTCCAAATTTATTTTTATATCAAATGATACTTGTGAACTTACTTCTTCATTAGAAATCCCTACTTTTTCTAATAATGTTCCATCTTGTTTTAACTCTTCTTCCTCATTTTCATAAGTTTTTCCTGTTTCATTAACAATTCTAAATATAATAGTACCACCTTGGTTAGCTATTTTTAAATTTTTTAAATCAGATTTTATATTTCCTTCATAAGTAATGTTATTTCCTATACTATCTTTTTCATAGTTATAATCTTTCTCATTATCATTTGGAATATATATTTTCATTTTTCCTACTTTGGGTTGTTTATTAATTGTAATATTATTTATCTCAATACTTTTTATTATTTCCTTTTGCTTATAGTTTTTATTTTTTTTGAAATTTAAATAAATATCGTTTGTTTGATATATTTCTACATTCCATTCTTCAGAATTATCATAATCTTTTTGATATCCTTCTGCTGTACTTACAACTAATACCTCTGATAAATCAAAAGGCATGTTTTGTTCTCCCTCAACATGATATTTTAATATAATTAAACATATTACCGCAATTATTAAAACTATTATAAATGTAAAAACACTATTTTTTACTATTTTTGCCCATCTTGTATTTTCATTCATACTAAATGACCTCCTAAGATTGCTTTTTAATTTTTCTCAATTCTTTAAAAAAATCTTGTAATAATTGTTTGCATTCATTTTCTAATATACCAGTTTGAGAGTCTACAGATGTATCAAAAGAAAAGTCTTGTAATAAATTTAACTTTGATCCACAAGCACCTGTTTTTTCGTCTAAAGCACCAATATAAACCTTGTTTATTCTAGAATTCAAAATAGCTCCAGCACACATTGGGCAAGGTTCTAATGTTACATACATTTCGCAATTATTTAATCTCCAATTTTTTATTTTTTTGCTTGCTCTTTCTATTGCAATTATTTCTGCATGTTTTATAGCACTCTGCTTTTCTTCTTTTATATTATGTGCTCTTGCAATTATTTTTCCATCATGAACAATAACTACACCAACTGGAATTTCTAATTTTTTATACGCTTTTTTTGCTTCTTTTAAAGCCTCTTTCATAAATACTTCTTTATCATTCATCATAATACTTAAATTTATATCATATTTTCAATATAAATTCAAGATAAATAGCTGCTAGTTATTTTCCGTAATATACACAAAGAGTACATGGCAAAGCGGAATAAATTCTAATCGGGCGGACAGAGGCGTCCGCCACCCTACATATATTCTGTTCTATAGTATGAAGTGAGAAACTTCCTACTATAAAATAAAGAGCAACTCTTGTTGCTCTTTGTTTGGTGTGCCTAGAGGGACTCGAACCCCCATCGGTCGCTTAGGAGGCGACTGCTCTATCCTGCTGAGCTATAAGCACATATATTTAATTTTCTTTATTATATTATAGCATTTTTAAATATTTATCAAGACTTTTTTGAAATTAATTATGGCGGACATACTACATTATTTTAGCATTTCTTTGTAATACTTGATTTTTAAGTTAATTTTATAATATAATGTAATAGTTTAAAGGAGGCTATTATGCAACAAATTCTAAGTTATATGAGGAAAGCAATCGAAGATTATAATATGATAGAAGAAGGAGATAAAATTGCTGTTGCTCTTTCAGGTGGAAAAGATTCTATAAGTTTACTTATGGGATTAAAAAATTTACAAAGATTTTATCCAAAACATTTTGAATTAGTTGCCATTTCGATAAATCCTGGTTTCGATTTTTTTGATAAAAAATTATTAAATAATATTTGTAAAAAAATAGATGTTCCTCTTTTTATAGAAGATACGCACATTAAAGAAATTGTGTTTGACGAAAGAAAAGAAAAAAATCCTTGTTCCTTGTGTGCAAATTTTAGAAGAGGTGCTTTAAACTCAGTAGCAATTAGAGAAGGTTGCAATAAAATTGCTTTAGGTCATAATGAAGATGATGTTTTAGAAACTTTTTTACTAAACTTATTATATACTGGTTCTATTAATACATTTGCTCCTGTAAGCTATATGGACAGAAGCAAAATAACATTAATTAGACCCCTTATATATGCACCAGAAAAGTATATGAAAAAATTTATTAAAAAGAATGAAATAACTGTTATGTCCAAAGTTTGTCCTATGGATGGTTATTCTAAAAGAGAAGATATGAAAAAAATGATTAGTGATTTAAAAGTTGATATTCCTCATATTAGAGCAAATCTATATGGGGCAATCAAAAGAAATATTCCACAATGGAAAAAGCCAGAGTAATTCTGGCTTTTTTATTGTTATTTATATTTCAACATCTTCTATTGTTTTTATTATATTTTTTGATAGTTCATATGTAAATTTAGTAATTTCAAAATATTTATTAAAGCTTTTTTCTTCAATTGGTCCTTTTTTTAATGTTGCTGCTTCAAAAACATTTCCACAATAAAATCTTAAATACAAGTTATTATCTATAATTGTTACTTCAAATTCCAATTTATTATTTTGTTTAAATTCTATCAACTCTTGCATAATATCTGATGTAAGAATTTGCATTGCAATTATATTATTTGTTGTATAAACATCAAACTGTTTTTCAAATTCTCCGCGAATCCATTTTTAATTTTTCTTTTTGAAACAAATTTAGTTGTCTAAGTTTGCTATTGGGTTCAATTCTTAAATTACTATTAATAGATTTTTCCATTTCTATTTTAGCAAATAATCCATGAAATAATGTTGTAGTTCTTGTTTGCATATCTCCATTAGAATCTGTATAAGTTTCTTCTCTTTCAGTTTCTACTTCTGCCATCATTATTCCATATTTATTATCTATTGTTGCTTCTAAATAATCTTCTGAATGGTAATTGTCATAATTTTCGTATTTGGGCTCATTATATATTTTTTCTGGCATTCTTTTTTCTGGAAAATATTCTAGGTTATTGTAAAAATTAGATATTATTCTATTTACAATACTTTTTTTAAATTCTTTATTGAATTCTCTTTTCTTTTTTCCAAATATTGAAATTATTCCATATACTATTAAATCTGTCACTATAATAGTAATAATCATGAATATATTAGTACTTTTAAAAAATATATTATTAATATTTATACTTTTCATATTAGTATAAATTATTATTATATCTACAATGATACATATAATTAATGTTATTATATGTAATTTCTTTTTTTCTTTCACTGCTTCTTGCCATTTATTATATAATTCATCATTATTATCATTTATTATATTATTATAAATTTCTTTGGCACTTTTAAATTTCATTATATTTTATCCTTCTATATTAATCTTTGTATTTTCTCTTTTATCTTCCTCTATTGTAAATAATTCTGCTTCTTGAAAATTGAATATTTTTGCTAAAATATTTGTTGGTACTGTAGTTATGCGTGTATTATAATCTGTAACCTCATTATTATATATTCTTCGTGCTGCTTGTAATTGACTTTCTAACTTCGATAAGTTTTTTTGTAAATTTAAAAATTGATCACTTGCTTTTAATTCTGGATAATTTTCGGCAACTCCAATTAACTTATTCATACTATTATTTAAATTTTCAGCTACTTTTATATTATTTCCAGAATTATTAAAATAAGTTGCTCTTAATCCTGTTACTGTTTCTAAAAGTTCTTTTTCATGCTTTGCATAACCTTTTACACATTCTACTAAATTAGGTATTAAATCAAATCTTTGGTTTAAATAAATATCAATTCCTGATTTAGCTTGTTTTACTGCGTTTCTAGATTTTATTAAAGTATTATACTCTTTTAAAATTAATATACATATTATAATTAATATTACAATTATTATTTTCAATGTTATTTTTCCTCTTTTCTTCTAGAATGTATTTTTTACTTATTTAAATTTTTATTTATCATTTCTATTGCCTTTTTATATCCATCTTCGTTTTGCTTTTCCATTTCATTTTGTTGTTTTTGCATTTCGTCTTGCTTTTCTTTTATCTCATTTTCTTTTTCTTCAAATTCATCTTGTATTTGATTTATTTGGTTTTCATAATGTTTTTGCATTTTATCTGTTTCGTTACTATATCCTTCGTCTATTTGATTTTCCATTTGTGCTGTAATATTAAAAAAAGAGCCTATTATTCCTTCGTTTATTTTTGTACTTTGATTAAGAATATCTTTTCCTTTATTGAAAATATTGTTTATCACTATTAATTTTAGTAATAATATTACTAAAGCAATTATGATTATTATAATTACAACTATTGGCCATTTTCTTATATTTTCTTTTTTTGTTTCATTGTTTTTTTCTAAGTTAACTTTGTTTTCTGATTCTTCTTTTTCTTTTATAATTTCTTCTTCATTTGTTAATTCTTCAAGTGTTACATTAAATATCTTACTCATTTCTTGAATTTTATCCATTTTAGGATTTATTGTTCCTAATTCCCATTTTGAAACTGTTTGTCTTGTTACGCTTAATTTTTCTGCCAATTCTTCTTGTGAAAGTCCTGCTTTCTTTCTTAATTTCATTATTTTTTCATTAATTTTCATATATTTCTCCCCTATAATAAAATTGCTGTTTTATTTCCAGCAATTTTATTATAGCTTTTTTTAAATTTTTATACAACCAATTTTTGTTTGAATTTTGTCGCCATTTGTTTACATTTTTTGTTTAGCTATACTTTGTTTCATATTTTCCAATTCTTTTTTTGCATTTTCTTCGCTATTTGATTTTACACCTAAATAAAATTTTATTTTAGGTTCTGTTCCAGATGGACGAATACAGCACCAATTATCATTTTCTAGTTCAAAATATAAAACATTTGAATTTGGCAAATTTGTTTTTTCTTCTTTGCCGTTTTGCATATTTATTTTTATTTCTTTTTTATAATCTATAAATTTAATAACCTTATGTTTTCCAATTTCACTAGGCGGATTATTTCTTACTTTTTCCATTATATTTTTTATTTGTTCTGCCCCATCTTTTCCTTCTAATGTTATTGCCACTGTATCTTCCATATAATATCCATATTCTTTGTATATATTTAACATTTGATCATATAAAGTTAAGCCTTTACTTTTATAATAGGCTGCTGCTTCGCAAAGAGTTGTTACAGCTGCAATTCCGTCTTTATCTCGTGCATATGTTCCACTTAAGCAACCATAACTTTCTTCGAATCCAAATTCATATTTATACTCCTTTGTTTCTTCAAATTGTCTAATTTTTTCTCCTATATACTTAAATCCAGTTAATACTTCAAATAACTTTATATTATATTTTTTACTTATTGCTTTTGCTAAATCAGTAGATACAATTGAAGTAACCATAGCACCATTATTACTTAACATTTTTCTTTCTTTTCTTTGTGATAATAAATACTCAGCAATTAACATTGCACTCATATTTCCTGTAAATCCCATATATGTATTTGTTTTTGAATCTTTAGCATAAACACCTAATCTATCTGCGTCTGGATCTGTTGCCAAAACAATATCTGCTTCAACTTTTTGCGCTAACTCCAATGCTAATTTAAATGCTTTTTTATCTTCTGGATTTGGATATTCAACTGTTGGAAAATTGCCATCTGGCTTCTCTTGCTCTGGTACAACATAAACATTTTCAAATCCTAGCTCTTTTAATATTCTTCTAACTGGAATATTTCCGGTTCCATGTAAAGGAGTATAAACTATTTTTAATTTTTTTCCTTCTTCTTTTATTATTTCTTTATTTAAAACTAACTTTTTTAATTCTTCTATATATTCATCATCAATTTCTTTTCCAATCACATTATAAAGCCCTTTTGAAATTGCAGTTTCTTTTTCTATAGTTTTTATATCTTCATATTTTGTAACACTATTTACTTCATTAATTATTTGTTTATCCTTTGGTGCAGTTATTTGTGCTCCATCCTCCCAGTACACCTTATATCCATTATATTTAGGTGGATTATGACTTGCAGTTATCATTATTCCAGATATACATCCCAATTTTCTTACAGCAAATGATAACTCTGGAACAGGTCTTAAAGATTCAAAAATATATGTTTTTATTCCATTTGCATTTAAGCATAAAGCTGTATATTCGCTAAATTCCTTTGACATATTTCTAGAGTCATACGAAATTGCTACACCTCTATTTTGTCCTCTTTCTTTTATTATAAAATTGGCTAGTCCTTGAGTTGCTTTCATTACAGTATATTTATTCATTCTATTTGTTCCTGCTCCCATTACGCCTCTTAATCCAGCAGTACCAAATTCTAAACTTTTATAAAATCTATCTTCTATTTCCTTTTGATTATCTTTTATTTTTAATAATTCTTTTTTAATATTTTCATCAAAGATTGAATTTGTACACCAATTTTTGTATTCTTCTAAATAATTCATATTAAAATTCCTCCTATACACATAAAAGGGCAGATTTGTTCTACCCTTTATATTTTATTTGTTTTTTCTATTTATATAATTTATGTATAATTGTCTTGCTGTGTCTGGGCTATCTTCTCCTTCTGCATTTTTTAAAGGAGCAAACTCATCTTCTCTTTTTACTCTTAATATAGACATATCATCTAAACTTTCGAATGCATCAAAAATAAATGCTTCAAATTTATATGCATTTGGTTTCTCTGGTTTTATTATTTCTCCATTTTTATCCATATATTTTGCTTTTTTAAATGCACTATGATATGGTAATTTGTTTTTTGAAATGTCTTCTAATGCCTTTATATTAAACAAATTTGTTAATATATGTGATTCACCATATAAAAGTTCTCCATTTTTGTCTTTTGCATTTGCCATATCATCTGTTATTTCTGTATATTCTATTACATATGGTCTACCATTTTTTTTGCAAAATACTCCAACCTTTTCTGATGGGTTTCTTTTTACAACAGATTTTCCTGTTGCAAGTGTATTGTTTACCACAGATAAGCCAACTGCAATTGGGTCTACTAATCCTGCTAAAACATTATCAACACCAGATATAAATATCCACTCTATATTGCGTTTTTTCATATCTTCAATATATCCATTTTTACTTAGTGCTTCAAATACTCCACCATGACCATCTGCTGCTAATTTTATTATTCCTGTCTCATCAAGCATTAATTTTCCATTAGTATCTAGCATAGGAAGTTCTCCTTGTTTAAAGAACTTTACATCTTCATATGGTAAATTAAAGAAATCATTCTTTTCAAAAAACTTCTCTGTAGCATTATTATTTTCTCTACTTGTCATTATATACCAAGGTATACTTGTATTATATTTTTCTCTTGCTTCTTTTATTGTATCTGATAATGCTTCAAATAAAGATTTATCAATTCCCCCACCTATTTTAAAAGTTCCTTTAGGAGCAACATATCCAAGTCTTGTTCCTTGCCCTCCAGCCATTGTAACTACTGCATATTTACCTTCTTGTATTATCTTAGTTCCAATTTCATTATATCTTTCATATTCTTCTTTAGATAATTTTGATTTGTCAACATATTCTATGTTAGTTATTTTACATGCTTTATCATCAATTTTCTTATCTTTTTCTATAAATAACTCCTGAATTTGATCAAAGTCAATATTTTTTATTTGTTTTATCAATTTTTGTTTTTTGTTATCATCTAAAAAATTATATCTATCTAAAACTTGCTCTTGTCCGTAAGTTTTTAATTTTTTCAAAGCCTCATTGTATTCAATATCATTATCCATACAAAACTTCCTTTCATGTTTAAATTGCCTTTTCTTTTGTATGAATTATCATATATCAAATAATAAAATAAGTCAATATTTTGCATTAATTTGCTTTTTTCAACTTTTCAACATCACATATTTCTTCTATACCTGTAGTTTTTAATATATACTCATGATTTTGTATAATATTATCTATTTTATCATTCTCATTAAAATTATAACAATTTATAACATTTACTATTACATCTTCTTTTTCCATTTTATCTAAGTTTATTTTTACCCACAAATCAATTAGTTTGTTTACTTTTTCTATAAATAAATTTGAACCTGCTACTAAAAAATGTATACGAGTATTTTTACTAAAATTTCTTTCTATATTATTTAAAGTATTTTTAATTTTATAAATATTAGTTTGATTCCAATCAACTTGTGAAATTTTATCTTTTGCTTCTTCATTTATCCCCATGTTATTTATAATTTTCTTTATACTATCAGAAATATTTTTTTCTAATATTGGTTTTACGACTGCTCCATTTTCTATTTCTTTATTTATAAAAGGAAATGTCATTGTTGCTAAATGTATATCACTTGCATATACACTACATGTTTTTCTTAAAAATACTTTATTGTTCATAAAAAATTCCCCCAAGTTCAATTTTTGTTTACTGGTAAATTTTACCATTTTTATTTTCTTCTGTCAATACTATTTCCGTAGGATTCGTGCGTGTTTATTCGACATTACAGCATTTTTTATTACCTATTTTTTTATAAAAAAAGTATAATTTTTAAAATTTGGTTAATACTTTTTTTAAAGAGATTTTTTTACATTTTTGTGTTTAATTATTATTGGAGGTAATATGAAAAATTTTAAAAAATATTTTATTATTTTTATACTATTATTTTTATATGTTATGCTTTATTCATTTTCTTATGCTAATAATGTTGTGTCTGATTTAAGTAACAGTTTATTTAGATTACATGTAATTGCTAATAGCAATTCTAAAGAAGATCAAAACTTAAAATACTTAGTAAGAGATGAATTAATTTCTTATATGAATACTTTATGCTCAAATGTTTCCTCAAAAGAACAAGCAATTGCTATTGCTAATGAACACCTAGATGATTTTCAAAAAATTGCAAATGAAGTAATTTCCAAAAATGGTTTTAATTATTCTGCTAAAGTTCAAATAGGAAATTTTGCATTCCCTACTAAAACTTACGGAGATATTAGTTTGCCTGCTGGATACTATGATGCATTAAAAGTTGAGCTTGGCAAAGCAGAAGGAAAAAACTGGTGGTGTGTAATGTTCCCTTCTTTATGTTTTATAGATATAAATAATGGCATTGTTCCAGAAGAATCTAAAGAAGAATTACAGTCTTCTTTATTAGAAGAAGATTACAATTTAATTTCTTCTAACAATAGTGAATATAAGTTAAAATTTAAGATAGTAGAATTATTTGAAAACAGCAAAATTTTTACTGCAAAAAAATAGTTGTATTTTAAATTGTTTTATGTTATATTTTTTAAGTAGAGTTTTATAATAAACTCTACTTATATTTACATTGGGGGTACTATTTTGGAAAAATTAATAATAAATGGAAAAACACCTTTAAAAGGTGATGTAATAATTAGCGGAGCAAAAAATGCTGCTGTAGCAATACTTCCAGCAACTCTATTAATAAATGGTATATGTACAATAGATAACTTACCAAATATAAGTGATGTAAAAATTTACTGTGATATTTTACAAGATATTGGTGCAAAAATAACATGGAATAATGAACATGAAATAACAATAGATACTAGAAATATAAACAGCTTTAATACTCCTTTAGAAAAAACTAGTAAGTTTAGAGCTTCTTATTATTTAATTGGTTCTTTACTAGGTAGATTTAAACATGCACAAGTTGGCATGCCAGGAGGATGTAAATTAGGAGCAAGACCTATTGATCAACATATAAAAGCTTTTGAAGCTTTAGGTGCAACAGTAGATGTTACTCAAGGAAAAATTATTGCATCAGCTGAAAAACTAGTTGGAAATTCAATATACTTAGATGTTGTATCTGTTGGTGCTACAATAAATGCTATGCTTGCTGCTGTTCTTGCAGAAGGTACAACAGTAATAGACAATGTTGCCAAAGAACCACATATTGTAGATGTCGCAAACTTTTTAAATACAATGGGTGCTGACATTCGTGGAGCTGGAACAGATGTTATAAAAGTAAACGGAGTTAAACAATTAACTGGAAACGCTACATATTCTGTTGTTCCTGATCAAATTGAAGCTGGAACATTTATGCTTGCTGCTGTTGCAAGCCGTGGAGATATTACTGTTAGAAATTGCATCACAAAGCACTTAGAACCGTTAACTGCAAAAATTATAGAAATGGGTGCAAATGTTCAAGATATTGATGGTGATAATATAAGAGTATGGTGCAATAATAAACCAAAAAAAGTAAATATAAAAACTTTGCCTTATCCTGGATTTCCAACAGATTTACAACCTCAAATGGGTGTTGCTTTAGCAACTGCTTCTGGAACTAGCATAATAAATGAAAGTATTTGGGAATCAAGATTTCAATATACAGAAGAATTAAATAAAATGGGAGCAAAAATCTCTGCACATGGAAAAACTGCCGTTTTTGATGGAGTAGATTCATTAACGGGTGCTCCTGTATATGCTTCTGATTTGCGTGCTGGGGCAGCATTAATTATTGCCGGCATCAGTGCTAATGGAATCACAGAAGTTTATAATTTGGAACATATAGATAGAGGTTACGAAAATATAGAAGAAAAATTTAGAAAATTAGGTGCAAATATAGAAAGAGTAGTAGAATAAATGTTAAAATTTTGTAGTTTATATAGTGGTAGTTCTGGAAATAGTTTTTTTGTAGAAAGTAATAATTCTAAAATATTAATAGATGCTGGAGTCAGCTGTAAAAAAATAGTTGATGCTCTAGCATCTATTAATGTTGATATTTCTTCAATAGATGCAATATTTATAACTCATGAACATACTGACCATACTCAAAGTGTGGGAACTATATCCAAAAAATATAACATTCCTGTTTATGCAAATAAAGAAACTTTTTATGCTATACCTTTGCAAACGCAAAAAATTTTACCAGAAAATATTCATTATTTTAAAAATAATAATGAAATTATTTTTAAAGATTTAAAAATATTTCCTTTTACTGTTCCTCATGATGCAGCAAACCCTTGTGGTTTTAATATTTATAATTCGGTTTCAAAAATAAGTATTGCTACAGATATTGGTCATATGGATAACAGTGTTTTAAATAATCTAAAACATTCTAAATTTATTTTATTAGAATCAAATTATGAACCTGAAGTTTTAAAATGTAGCCCATATCCATATAAGTTGAAAGAGAGAATTGCAAGCCCTTTAGGTCATCTTTCTAATATAGATGCAGGTAAAACTATAAATTATTTATCTGATTTTGGATTGGAAAAAGTTATGTTGGGACATTTAAGCAAAGAAAACAACTTTCCAGAACTTGCTTATAAAAGTGTTTTAGAACAAATTAATAACAATAAAAAATTAGAGCTAGAAATAGCCAGTAGATTTGAACCAAGCAGTTTTTTTGAGGTGAGTTAACATGTTAAATATTAATATTATTTGTATTGGAAAATTAAAAGAACAATATTTAAAAAATGCCATTTCTGAGTATTCAAAAAGGCTATCAAAATATTGTTCTTTATCTATTACAGAATTGCAAGATGAAAAGTTACCTAATAAACTTAATTCTTCTATAATCTCTGATATTAAAAGTAAAGAATGTAATAAAATACTTCAATCTATAAAAAAAGATTCTTATGTTTTTTGCTTAGATTTAAAAGGAAAAGAATTCTCTTCAGAAGATTTTTCTAAAAAAATTGATAGTATTGCTTTAAATGATAATAGCCATATTACTTTTATTATTGGTGGAACATTAGGATTAAATAATGAAGTATTAACAAAAGCTAATGAAAAAATCTGTTTTTCTAAAATGACTTTTCCTCATCAATTAATTAGAGTTTTCCTTTTAGAACAATTATTTAGAGCTTTTAAAATATCTAGAGGCGAAACATATCATTGGTAAAAAAATCCTCCAGCACAGCTGAAGGATTTTTCTTTAAATGTTCAATGTGCAATATTTAGCACTTATCTTCCAAGGTTCTCCGTATTTTGTATACATTGGAATTTCCTCATAAATTCCAGTTGTAGATGTATGCTTGTTTCGGTAATTGCCTTTTGCATAATACCACCCTTCCGGATATACGAGATTTTTTGGTTCCTCTGTAACCAAAATCATTCCCCAAAGATAGTCATTTCTCAATTCAACTTTTCCGGGGTTAAGCCCCTTCAATGCTGAAATTGCCACGCTCAAAGGCATGTCACACATTTTAACACTTTTTATTTCTGCCATTTTTTTATAAGCCTCCTTATTTTTTTGCTATGGCATTCAACTTTATCAGAACAAATAATTACTTAATGTTCTTAATACAAGTTGATGTGTTAATTATATCATATTTTATATCAAAAGGCAATTATGTAAATTCCTTCATACCACCTTGTTGTCACAAAACCTGGCAACCTCCTTTTCGAATCCCTCTCATATATTCTAAAAATAAAAAAGAAGTAGATTTTAATTTATCTACTTCTTGGTGCGCCTGGAGGGATTACGACAAGCCGCGTCGGTAAAACTGTTCACTGAACAGTTTTAGCCTTGGTTTCATGACAACTTTGTTCTCACAAAACCTGGCAACCTCCTTTTCGAATCCCTCTCATATATTCTAAAAATAAA